>OLOA01000679.1_pt1 | contig 36297 bp, 38 predicted proteins | sample 1672201 | NCBI WGS metagenome assembly OLOA01 (sample SAMEA3136658, study PRJEB25190) | human gut metagenome
CTGCTCACAGGCGGCATGCCCAGTTTTTTCCTAAAAAACAGCATAGTGTACAACCGCTTCTGCGGCAACTTGATTCATTGCAAACTTTTTTGCTTTTTTCCTCAAATCTTTCTTTGAAATTCCCTCTATTTTTTGCTATACTGTACTTAATAAGTGGCCTGACAACGCACCTCCGCTTGTTGGGTCGCTTTTTATTCTTCCGCCCGCCGCCGGGCGGCTCATCTCAATTTGGAAGGAGGACCTCAACATGGCAGAACCATACCGCAAAGGGGAATACGTCCGCTACGCCTGCAACGGCGTCTGCCTGGTGGATGACATCCGCCTGGACGTCCCCGCCGGCAAAGGCACACCCAAGGAATTCTACATCCTGAAACCTGTCAGCAACCCGGCCTCCACCATTTTTGTTCCCACCGGCAGTCCCGCGCTGGTGGAGAAAATGGCCCGGTTACCCAACCGGGAGGAATTAGACCAACTGATCCTGTCCGTCAAAGATCACCCCCTCCCGTGGATCGAAGACCGCAAGGCCCGCCTGGCCAGCTTTCAAACCATTGTGAAAGCCTGTGATCTGCGGGAGCTGATCTGCTTGGTGGTCTGTATCTCCCGCAGAAAGCGGTCCCTCTTGGCCACCGGCAAGAAGCTGGGCGCCTCGGATGAGACCCTCCTTCAGCGGGCGGAGGGTCTCATTGCAAACCAAGTCTCTTTTGTTCTCCAGGTAGAGGACAGCCAGGTGGGAACCTACATCCGCGAAAAATTAACGTCCTGACGCGCTCGGCACAGAATAACAGGTCCCGGCCTCCTTTTGCGGCCGGGACCTGTTATTTTATCATTGGGCGTGATTACTTCATCAAACCGCACACCAGTTCGGCATACCGGGCCGGGTCGGGCAGGGGGAGGTCCGCGATGATGAGGGCCTGGTTATAGAGCACCTCCACATAGGCCGCCGCCTTCTCCTTGTCCTCCTCATAGGCCTTGCACAGAGCCTGGAAGGCGGGGGCGTCCGGGTTGAGCTCCAACACCCGCTGGGCACTCATGGGGAAGTCCCGGCGCATCTTGCGGAAGTATTTCTCCATCTCCAGGGAGACCGGCCCTTCGGCGGTCAGGCAGACCGCCCCGCTCTGGAGAATCTTGGAGATGCGCACCTTGGATACCTCTCCCTTCAAGGTCTCCTGGGCGAAGTCCAGCAGGGCCTTATGGTCCTTTTCCGCCTGCTCCACCGAGGCCTTCTCCGCGTCGGTGACCGGCAGGGCGTCCTCACTGGCCACGGAGACAAAGGGCTTATCATAGGCGTTCTCCAGCATTTGCAGCACGATCTCATCCTCGTCCACGGTGAGATAGAGCACCTCATAGCCCGCTTTCAGCACCCGCTCGGCCTGAGGCATCTTGGAGGCGTGCTCCACCGAGTCGGCACAGACGTAGTAAATCTTCTCCTGGGATTCGGGCATCCGGTCCACGTATTCCTTCAGGGAGGTCAGCTTGTTCTCTTTGGAGGACCAGAACAGCAGCAGGTCCCGGATGGTGTCCCGGTTCTGTCCATAGGCGTTCATCAGGGCGTACTTGAACTGCATGCCGAAGGCCGTCCAGAACTGCTGATACTTCTCCCGGTCGTCCTTCATGAGCTTGACCAGTTCGCTTTTAATCTTTTTTTCAATGTTGTTGGCAATCACCTTCAGCTGCCGGTCATGCTGGAGCATCTCCCGGGAGATGTTCAGGGAGACATCCGGGGTGTCCACAATGCCCTGGACAAAGCTGAAGTGATCGGGCAGCAGGTCAGGGCACTTGTCCATAATCATGACCCCGGAGGAATAGAGCTGGAGCCCCTTCTTAAAGTCCGTGGAGAAGTAGTTCATGGGGACCTGTCCGGGCACATACAGCAGGGCCTTGTACTCAAAGTTGCCCTCGGCGGCCACATGGATGGACAGAATGGGGTCCTGCCAGTCCCCGAACTTGGACTTGTAGAAGTCGTTGTACTCCTCCTTGGTCACCTGGCTCTTGGGCCGCTGCCAGATGGGGACCATGGAGTTGATGGTCTCCCACTCCTTCACCTGCTCATACTCCGGCTTGTAATCTTCCCCGGCGTCCTCCGGCTTGGGCTTTTGACGGCTGTGCTCCATCTCCATGCGGATGGGATACCGGATGTAGTCAGAATACTTTTTAATCAGGTTCGAAAGCGAATAGGGCGCCAGATACTCGTCGTAATTTTCTTCCTCGGTGTTGGCCTTGATGGACATGATCACGTCGGTGCCCACAGTGTCCTTCTGGCAGGGCTCGATGGTGTAGCCGTCCACCCCCTCGGACTCCCACTTCCAGGCGGTCTCCCCGCCATAGGCCTTGGAGATCACAGTCACCTTGTCCGCCACCATAAAGGCGGAATAGAAGCCCACGCCGAACTGGCCGATGATGTCCAGCTCCGCATCGTCGGCGTTCTCGGTCTCCTTCTTAAACTGCAGCGAGCCGCTCTTGGCAATGGTGCCCAGGTTGTTCTCCATCTCCTCCTGGGTCATGCCGATGCCGTTGTCCGCCACGGTGAGGGTCCGGGCCTCCTTGTCGGGGACCACAACAATCTTGAAATCCTCCCGGTTCAGTCCCACCTTCTCATCGGTCAGAGCCCGATACGCCAGTTTGTCAATGGCGTCGCTGGCGTTGGAGATGATCTCCCGCAGAAAAATTTCCTTATGAGTGTAAATGGAATTGATCATCAAATCCATCAGCCGCTGGGACTCGGCCTTAAATTGTTTCTTTTCCATGGTATCGAAACGCCTCCTGTATCAAATAGGGTTAGCACTCTAACCCTTTAAGTGCTAACCCTATTATGCTACCGCCGGAAAAGAAATGCAAGCGGTTTTTCAAATTTTATCACTTTTACGGCTTTGCTGCTAAATTTCTCCGGGTTTTTGTCACTTTAGCCCCTCCTCACTTCGATTGCAGGGCAAAGCTTCTCACGGTGCCGCTCACATCATAGGAGGGCAAGGGGTTGGGATCGCTGAACCAGAGATCGTAAACCTGGTCCCCTGCAGCAAAAAGGTAGTGGCTTTCGCTGCGCTGGTCGGTGACCAGGCTGACCTCCAAGTCCGCTCCGCTGCCCGCGGCGGGAGAGGCGATGTAGTCAGGGGTTCCTTCCCCCTCCTCCAAAAACTGGGACCAGAGGGTGGGCAGAACCTCCTTATAACCGGTCAGGTCGTCCCAGTCCACTTGATCCGCCCCCGGGCAGTCCAGGGTCTGGACGCCGCCCACAGGGGCGCCGTCACAGAGGAAGGAGAGTCCCCCGTCCTCCCGGGCCTGCTGGGTGCAGTCCTTGGGCAGGGTCAAGACGTAGTCCCCCATATCCACCGTGTTCCCGGCGGATGCCTCCGTCCCCTTGGGTTCCGTTTCCTGCACTGGGGCCGGTTCTTCTTGTTCCGGCTGCGTGCCGCAAGCACACAGCACCGCCAGGACCAAGGTCAGTACCGCCAGGAAGCAAACCCATTTTTGTCTCTGTTTTTTCATAGATGTTCTCCTTTCTCCTTAGGGTGGTCCATCTACTGTTCCACTTGCTTGTTAAATTCTTCTAATTTTTCCTTTCCCCTTTCTGTTTTTTTGTTGGCTTTTGTATCATACCATATCTTGCTCCCTTTTGCAACGGAATGCGTATCCTCCTCTCTATCATAACACCCTGACAAAAACCCTGCCTTGGCCAAATCGGCCAAGGCAGGGTGAGAAAGGGTGAGAAGGGGTCGCCCCATGTCTTACATCGTGGCCAACAGAACGCCTGTCCTGCTGTATACCTCTGTTTTCAAGTTGCACATGAAGTGCTCCACGCCAGGTTGGGGAAGGTCCAGCGCCGTGTGATAGAGCTCCAGCCCGCTGTCCAGCGTGATATGGACAAGGTAGGTGACAGGTTCCTCTTCCGTGGGCGCCGCCGTAAACCTTCCCTTGAGCACGCTCCCTTCCTCCATATCACGGACACGAAGGCTATGGGAATCACACGCCTGACCGTTGACCCTCTTGATGAGTTCCGCGTCAACAATCTCTTCCCGCAGAATCCCCGGCCAGGAAACGGTACATTCTATGGTGCCGGAAAAGGTGGCCGGCTCCCCTGCCGGAACGGATTTCCCCTTGCCGTAATATGTGCTCTCCACCTGCGGAAAGATCATATCCTTCGTGTTGATCACCCAGCCCAGGGACGCGGTCTGGACCGCCTGTCCAGAGGTCACCGTGACCTGAGAAATTCTGCACACTGTGTCAGCGGGGACCTCCAACTCACCCATAAACCGGGACCCCGTCCGGGTCAAGGGGAACGCCTTCCCCTGACACGTCAGGACCACTTGAAGCTCTTCTGACTTCTCCACGGGAGAAACTTCGATGTACAGCTGGGCAGTTCCGCTTTCTGCGCAAAATGTCCCTGAGACGAAGCTGTCCTCCAGCAGGCCGTTGCTTTCCCATAACAGAGCAGTGTTTCGCATCTCCTCCACTTTCTGATTGCACGTATTTTGAAATTCCATGTACTGTTTCTGCATGGTATAGTAAAGCAACACAAAACCAAGGACAAGCAATAGAATAGCGATCGAAACAGGTCGTTTCCTCATGGCTCTCCCCTCCCAAAATCCAGAACCAATCCTATGTGAAACCATACCGGTTCCTCTATGCGCGTTTCCAAACGCATTCCCCTGGCCGTCATGGTCAGGGGAATGCGTTTTTTCTGATCTATTATGGATAGAGTAAAGCGACCTCATGCGGCTCTGCCGGGCGCTGCTCCATGCTGACCACCTGATAGTCTGGAATGATGGTTTCCCCAAGCCCTCCGGCGCTGTCCGCCGGTTGGATCTCATAGTTGGTCAGCTTCAAACTGCCGTCCGGCTGTTCAACAATGGTATAGACAGCCTGTCCCTGGTAGAGATACCCCACCGGCATTCGTTCTCCGGCCTCCATTCCCGCGCATGTGTCTGTCAAAATCCCGCGAATGGCCCGCAGCGCCTCTGTGGACGGTTCCCCATTCCACAGTTCCGCAAAGGAGACATACGCATACGAACGCAGATCATACCCAAACACTGTCTCAATCAAAGCGGCCATTGCCTGCCCTTTGTCAAGGCCCAGCGTGACGCCCCCCGCCTGGATTCCGTCCTGTTCCGCATACGACACAGCCGAGCCTTTCTTCCCGGTCTCTGCCGGTTCTCCTCCCACAGCCGCCGCTCCAAAGACAACAAGGAGCCCTAAGCACAGAATCACGGCAATGATTGTCTTCTTCATGTGAATTTCTCCTTTCTTGGTCCAGTCTTCACAAATTTTGTATGCAATCCTTCTTTCGGTTCCCCCATGCTATGCTGGGTTTGTGTACAGTAATATCATTCCGCGATCGCCACCCTGTATTTTCCTCCAATAAAGTCTGTCAAAAACAGTTTTTCCTTTTAAGCGTATCATACCATAAGCTAATTTTTTGTCAATAAAAATCTTTTGCTGCGCCCGGCAACAGAATCTCGCCCCGGCCGAATGGCCGGGGCGAGGGGAATTAGATACTGCTCTTTTCAATCTGGGATTTCTTCGATATAGTCCTTATGGATATATGCAAACTGTCCCTTGTGAGGCGAGTCACACAACACATATATCCAAGGATCATTATAGCCGTTATAAATCCACACAATATCTCCTTTATTCATGTGCCCGTAACTCGGATACTGTGTTCCAGGCCCACTTCTAATATTTACACCATTGTAAAGAACCACGGCTTTATAGGGACCTCGACGCTGAATATCCAACTGGTCGTTCCCCTCCGACTGAGTTACAGATGTGTTAGAAATCGCATCATCTAACACTGTTCCCGCAAATACAGGAATTGAAAGCGATACTGCCAAACATACCATCTACAGCCCCAATAACAGTTTTCTCATATATGCCATCTCCTTTCTTTATCTTCGGCACCTTCTTTTGTTCAAAATGTTTGACTCTGTGTTTCCATAAACACATTCATTTCCTCTGCATCGCTAAAATGGCGATATCCAACAAGATGCAAATCAGACGAAGCCGAAATTTCTACATAGAGGAAAAGCTCTGGAAAAAATACATATACGCTTCTGTCCATCACATTTCCATTTGGTGATGGTAGACGACAAACCCACGTTCCAGTCTCTGATACTGACAGTTGATCCAAAAGGAAATCCCTTGCTACTCTAACGTAATCTTCTTGCCGCCCAGCATCTGCCAACTGATCGCCTTTCTCGGCAACAGTCTCAATTGCAAAGATCTTTTTTGTTTCTGGATCAATAGATGCTATATAGGGATTTTGACTATTCTGTCCCATAAATGCAACATCGACTACATCTCGATCCAAGTTTTCTGCATCCCAGCTGCCATATACTTCAGAATCGGAAAAATCCTTTCCAAAAATTTTTGTCATGGCTTCTCGCACATCACTTGTGACGCAGTCAGCGTCCAAGCTGTCGACCGAAGGAAAAAGAATTGCCTCCTGTACGGGAGCCACCATATCAGTAGCCTCATTTTCTGTTTCATGATACGCATAGGCAAACAAAACGCTCATACAAACCAGAATTATAATACTTCCTATAAGAATCCTTCTTTTCGGCATTAAATCCTTCTCCTTTCTTTCGATAGCTATATTTGTAAAATAAGCCAACACCCCGCCGACAAACTTAAATCATGGGACTCCCCTCCTTCCTATTGATATCATTCGCTAACCTGCCATTCATGACAGCGCCACATCAGACACTCGCACCCGCACCGTTCCGCTCAATACACCATTGCTGCTACTGAATGACAAGCGATAGGTCCCGCTCTCTACACCATTGCCAACATACGATTTGTTTCCATGGGCTGGAACAGAAAATGTTCTGAGCCTCCCCTGTGGGTCCGTAATGGTTACACGCATGCTGTTGTTCGTCGTATTATCTACCCAGATACGGTAGGAAACGTACTCCTTCGGCTGATACCAGGAGACACCATATTTTGTCACTGTGGTGTCCACCGCAATATGACTTGCCATGAGTTTGGTTTCTGTTCCTTTCCAACTCTCCTGGTCCATCTTCTCCACTGTCGATTCCGCGCCCATCGCACACACAGAAGAGAGCGCGCACCATGCCAAGACAATACCAAGAACCCGTTTCCATTGTTTCATACTCTTCCTCCTTCGCAATATACCCTATTTATTACGTTGTTTTTCGAAAATTATTGTTGCTTTTAACCTATCCAAATCTTATCACCCCTCTATTTATTTGTCAACGAAAATTTTTATTTCTTGAAAAAAATATTTCTTATCCGTTCCGGTAGACGTCAACAATGAAACATGATAAAATAAGTACGAAAATAGCAAAGGCGGGCACACCCTTGAAACACCACGACGCAGAGCAAAAAAACCGTTATAGTTCAGGATTGGAAGACAATCTGAAAAAAGCCTTGACCGAACTGTTGATCCTTTTTCTCTTTGGAGAGGAAGAACACTACATTGGCGAACTCTCCCCCTTGTTGGAGAAACGCAGTCACGGCGTTCTCAGTATCGTCTTTCCTTACGCTGCCATCTATCGAATCACCCAATCCGGCTACCTGACGGAGACCAAAAAGAAAACCGCCCCGGATGGACGGCTGCGGCAGTATTATGCCATTACAGAGACCGGCCGCGCCTACCTCCAGAAATTGTTAGAAACCTATCAAGCATTTTTCCAAGGGGTTAATGATATTTTATTAAGGGGGGAACGCCATGCGCCGGACTGATCTTTCTCTCTATGAAAAACGCCTGCGAAAATCGGTCTCCGGCTTTCGCCTGCGCTCTAAAGTACAGGCGGCATTCCGCCGCTCCCTGTCTCCTTTGTTGGAAGAAACTCCCTGTCCCAGTTACGACGCCCTTTTACGGGCATTTGGTCCGCCTGAACACATGGCACAGACCTTACTGCAAACCATGACCACGCACCCGCATCCCCGGAGCGGCAAGTTAAAATGGATTCTTGCTGTCAGTATCCCTCTGCTTCTTATTTTCGGGTGCTTCGGTGCGTTGTCCTTCCGAGATCGTCCCGAACAAAATTTCACACTGTCAGACGCTTCCGCTTATTCAGAGAAAGTCTTACTCCAAGACTATGTTTTTTGTCAGGATCGTACATTTTGTGACTGCGATGTAGAATGGGACCAACCAAAGGAGTATCCTTCCTATCTTCTTTTGCTCCAAAATGAAAATGAAACCAGCACCAAGATCACAGTACGGTATTCTCAGAGGCAGCCGCCGCACACCTTCGACGTTCCTCCTGAAAGCACACGCGCCTTTTTGGTGGACGACTCCCAACCCGGAGCTCATGTGATCTCGTTCTCCTCTTCCAACGGTTCCCTCGCTGGCACCATCCGGGTTTTTCTTTCCAAGGCATAAAAAAAACGCTGTCCCTGCCCGAAAAAAGTTGGGCAGGGACAGCGTTTTACGATCGCAAAAGGGTGTTATAACGGCTTCACTGGTATGCCTTCAGGTGCCCGCAAATGGTTCCCCCATCTGCAGCATAAAGCACAAAGTAAAACGTGCTGTCCGAAGGGTCCCTAATAACCTCTGTTTTTCCTCCTGGATCATGCGGGCTCACTGTCATGGAACTCACCTTTGTGTCCCAGATAAGGCCTTTTTTATAGAGCTCAACCATGCAGTCAGCACCGGCCGTATTGTCGAACCCATAGGAAAGAGAATCCCCGTTCCCTTTCACACAAGTGAATTCCGTACTTCTAAATTGTGCTTCCCCAGAAATGGTCTGATCGTATTCCACCACAGAAGACGTGCTCTCCGGCTCTGGCTCAAACGCATAGGCGGAAATGCCAACAATGAACAACAGGAGCATAGACAGGCATATACAAAGTAATTTTTTCACTGCAATCCTCCTCCCTTTGCATGAACAAGGGTACAAGCAACAGGGTTTCCTTTTTATGGCTTGCTTTTCCTGTATTTTCATTCGTCTTTGGGGGACATCTCCCTTATTTTAGTATTAGTTTAACAAATTTCCATTAGAATTTCAATCAAAAATTTTCAATATAGCCAAGTCAATCCATATCTTCGTAAATAAATCTCGCCCCTGTCAAACTTTGACAGGGGCGAGCGTTTTATTCTTCTACCCTTCGTACCATGGAAACACCAGCAGAGCCGGAGCTCCAGCCGCAGTCCATAAAATCGTCCTTCTTCTCTTCTTTGCGCGCCTCTCCTCCTTGTTTCGTCGTATCTCCTGCCAGAACGAGATCAAATCACAAAAAGATAGCGGAACACAGGAATCAGGGAAATCACACTATATCCTCCAAAGGCCAGGGAACAGGCTCCCACTATACGGAACGCAACCGCCAATCCCCGCAGTCCTTCCTGCTTCGCAATATGTGCAGCCCCCCGAAACAACAGGATACCTGCCAAAATCTGTAATACCATGCCAAGAATAGAAACACCCAGAGCAACTAAGCTGAAGGTTGCACTGATCCCAATTTGATCATTTACAAAAATTCCATTATCATAAATCATAGCCATGCTCCTTATGCAAAGTTTACTCGGCTCTGTTTCATTCACTCTAAAATATCACAGGATATCATTCCGCGCTCCTCTTCTGGCAGCTTTTCAGGGGAAATTCCCCCACTTTTTCCCGAATACAGACGCCTCCCTCAAAAAAGAAGGGGCTGTTTTCCCTTCATCGCCTCAAAATAGGGAATCCCCTTGTGAGAATACCAGGCAAAGTAGATCATAATGTCCCGGGGGGCCGGCGGTTCCCGGAGATTTTTCCCCGCAATCTCGCTCAGCCGGCCCCGGTCTCCCAAATCCCAGCAGCGGGCGGCCAGCCGCTCGATGGCTCTGCCGGTGGCGCCGGGTTTCTTCTGCAGCCACACCGCCACAATGGGGTAGATGTCCTTGGTCAGGAAAATGTCCTCGGAATCCATTCGCTCCTCAAACATCCGCCGGGCAAACAGATCGGAGGCAGCCGCGAGAGGCCGAATACTTCCGCCAGCAGGGCCAAGGACGGAACGAATATCCATCTCTGTTTTTGTCATGATAAAACCACCTTTTGATTCAGATGGCTTTATCATATTATGTTATTAAGTAGTATCGGCCTTTGGCGACTTAATACGACATATTTCCCAGTTTTTCCCTTTTTACTTTACAGGGCGGTTCCTCTTTTGGGCAGGAAGAGGGAACCCACCTCCGCTTTTTCCAAGGTCAACAATTTGACTTTCCGGTCCAGCCCGCCTGCGTATCCCGTCAGGCTGCCGTTGGTCCCCACCACCCGGTGGCATGGGATAAGGATGGAAATTGGATTGTGTCCCACTGCGCCCCCCACCGCCTGGGGGGACATCCGCCGGATACCCAGCTCCTCCGCCACCTGCCGGGCAATGGCGCCATAGGTCATGGTCTGCCCATACGGAATGGTGCGGAGGATGCGCCACACCGCCTTCTGAAACATGGTTCCCACCATGTGGATGGGGATTTCCAGTTCCGGCTCCTGTCCCGCGAAGTAGAGGGCAAGCCACTGCTTCACCTGCGCAAACAGCGGAATCTCCCGCGCCACCGAGTCCGGTGCCAGGGAGCGGGCAAAGTATTTTTGTCCGACAAACCACACCCCTGTCAGGCCGGCATCGTCCGCCGCCAAAAGGAGCTCTCCCAGAGGGGATGGATACTGACTGGTATAGTGCATGGGATTCCTCCTCCACATAAAAAAGGTTACAACCGTGTTTTTTCTCATCATACCACAGGATTTCTGTCCGCGCCAGCTTGACCTTTCTTCCTGCCCAGGGTATAATTCTTCAACATAGGTGCCGGGCCTCTCATCCCGGTTCTGTCACAATTTGATTTATACGTCTATTCCCGTCCTTCTCTTCCCCCTTCATTTCTGAAAAGCGAGGTTTCTATGCGTCTGTTTCGACTCCTTCCCCTGATGCTTTTTCTCCTCCTCTGCGGTTGTCAGGGCGGCGATTCCGCCGCCGGCAGCCTTCCCGACCTGGACAAGGCGCAAGAGGTCCGCGTCATCCCCGCCGGGGAGACCGCGCCCACGCAGGTCTTGACCGAAAAGAGCCAGATCGAAGCGTTGATCTTGGCCATGGATTTGGATCATTGGTCCACCGCGGACCTTCCCCAGGGCCTGCGTCCCGCCGGAACCCTCTCCTTCACTCAGCAGCCAACCCAAACAGTATGGCAGAAGGAAGCCGGGGACGAGCTCCGGGAGCTCTGTCAGATCCAGCTCTACCAGGACGCCCCTTACCTGACCTTGACCACCCTGGGTCTCTCCCTTGATGTTGCCATCTCTGACCAGGCTTCCAAGGAGCTGATACACAATTTATTTCCATGACAAAAGCACCGCCCTGGCCAATGTGGCCAGGGCGGTCAATGATTTTTATGGAAGCAGCCTTACATCTTGCTCTATCCATCCCCTGTGGTCGCGCAGTTTCACATAGGGTAGAGATACCGCATAATGTCGATGACCACCAGGATTATCCAACCCACACAGAGGGCGAAGCAAAGTACGCCGGTCACAACACAGCCCCTGCGCAAGCGCAGAAACTTCTCCTCTTGAGGCAGGCGCCTCCCTCTCCGAACCAGCAAGAGCCCAGCCAGCAAGAGGGCAATCCCTGGGGCAAACGTAAAAAAGTACGTCCACGCCCTTGACGCCGAGGAAAGATAGCCGACGACTTCGGGCCGCCACATGATATGGGGCCATACGGCGACCATGAACAGTGCATACAAACAGACAACCCAGCAAAGGATTCCGCCCACCACAGAACCAGGAAAAAATGCTCTGTTCCTGGTTTCCCTCCGGCATTGGTTTCCCACTTGAAACAATATAACGCCGGCAGCCACGGTTCCTATTACTATTATACACAATAAAATCTGAATCTGATTCGCATGCTGACCCATACCTATTCCTCAAGCATACCCATAGAAAGAGACATACTCTTTATATACTGTCCCTCCAACTGGTATTGCAGCGCTAAGCGTTTGAATATGAAAATTTATAGAAAATTTAATGGATTTTCTATCACTTGATACAACTGCTGCCTCTCCACTCCTACCTACAATCTTTGTTTGCATAGTTTCAGGAACATTTTGTTGGCTAACTACTCTTATTGACGATTCCGCTCCATTAATAGTATTAAAGGCAGAAATTATGAGCACGATTTTATACTTCGTCTGCATGTTACAGGATACAGGGTCTTTTTCCAATGCATCCTCAGTTGAAAATATCCCGGTTCTCCCGGAAAAGCTGCTCTACCCGCCGCCGAAGAGGGGCGTGCTCCTCCCAGGTCAGGTTCGGGTCCCGGGCCAGAATTCCCTGGGCCGCCGCCTGGGCCTGGTGGAGCAGGCGCATGTCCCCTTCCAGGCTGGCCAGTTTCAGCTGGGGCAGCCCATGCTGCCGGGCGCCGAAGAAATCCCCAGGGCCCCGGAGCTTCAAGTCCTCCTCCGCGATGGCAAACCCGTCGGTGGTGGAGGCGAGGGTTTTCAGCCGCTTTCGGGTCAGCTCGTTCCGGTTGTCCGAGAGAAGCACGCAATAGGATGGGTGCTCCCCCCGCCCCACCCGGCCTCGGAGCTGGTGGAGCTGGCTAAGGCCGAACCGGTCCGCGTCCTCCACAACCATCAAGCTGGCGTTGGGCACGTCCACCCCCACCTCAATGACCGTGGTGGATACCAGGACATCCACTTCCCCTGCGGCAAAGGCCGCCATGACCCCCTGCTTGTCCCGTGCCTTCTGCTTTCCGTGGACAATTCCCACCCGCAGATCGGGAAAGACCTCTTCCTGGAGCTGGCGGCCATACTGCTCCGCCGCCTTCAGTCCCTCCGGGTCCTCCTGGTCCACCGCCGGGCAGACAATATACACTTGGCGGCCCTGGGCCACCTGCTTCCGGACAAAGGCATACAGCCGCGCCCGCTTGTCCTCCCGGATCAGATAGGTAGCCACCGGGGTGCGCCCCGGGGGAAGCTGGTCAATGACAGACAGATCCAGGTCCCCATAGATCATCAGCGCCAGGGTCCGGGGAATGGGGGTGGCTGACATCACCAGCACATGGGGCCGGTCCTTCTCCCCGCTCTTGGCGGCCAGGGCCGCCCGCTGGTCCACGCCAAACCGATGCTGCTCGTCGGTGATGACCAGCCCCAGCCGCCGGAAGGATACCCCTTCACTGAGCAGCGCGTGAGTTCCCACAATCAGGTCCAGCGCCCCCGCGGCCAGGGCCGCCCGGCAGTCTCGCTTCTGGGCGGCGGTCATGGAGCCCACCAGAAGGCCCACCCGAAGGCCTGTCCCCGCCAGAAGGGTTTCCATGGTCCTTTGATGCTGCTGGGCCAACAGCTCCGTGGGGGCCATCAGCGCCGCCTGACAGCCGTTCTGCCAGGCAAAATAGGCGCAGGCCGCGGCCACCACCGTCTTGCCCGAGCCCACGTCCCCCTGCAGCAGGCGGTTCATGGGAACGGCCCGCCGCAAATCCGCCGCCGCTTCCTTCACCGACCGCAGTTGGGCCGGGGTGAGGGAAAAAGGCAGCCGGCTGGTAAAGGCCTCCAGGTCCTGCCGCACAAAGGGACAGGCCCGCTGTTCTCCCCGCCGTCCCCGAATGAGGGTCAGACCCAGGTTCAGGCAGAACAGCTCCTCAAACATCAGCCGCCGCCGGGCCTTGGTCAGGGCCTCCCAAGAGGCGGGAAAATGAATGCTCCCATAGGCCTGCTCCACAGGGACCAGATCATAGGTCTCCCGCAGGTCGTCCCCCAGGGTCTCCTGCACCTGGGGCAGGCAGGCCAGCCCCGCCCGGACCAGCCCCGTGAGAAACCGGTTGGTGATCCCCGCAGTCAGAGGATAGACCGGGAAAATGCCCCCTGTGAGCTGATGTGCCCCCTCCCGCTCAAAGGCGGGGTTTACCATAGACCGGCGGTACCCTTCCCCCGTAAGGGTCCCGTAAAAAAAATAAGTCTGTCCCGGCTGGAGGGCCTTGCGGACATAGTTCTGATTAAAAAATGTAACCGCCGCCTGGCCGGTACCATCCACGATCCGTCCCTTGGTCAGCTCCATCCCCTTGCGGATATAGCTGGTGCGAAAGGGTTCCGCCACTACGGCGGAAAAGCAGACCGGCGTGTCCGCCGGAAGCCAGGCAATGCCTTCCCGCACCGTGCGGTCCTCATACTCCCGGGGAAAATAGGCCAGCAGGTCCGCCACTGTGGACAGGCCCAGCTTATCCAGGGCCCGCGCCCGGGCGGGACCCACGCCGGGCAGGTCTGTCAGGGGGGTGTGCAGCGTCCGTTCCGCCATAACGGAGCCTCCTTTCCAGGGACAGCAGTAAACCTGAGGGCAACAGCCCCCCGCTTTCTCCCTACGCGCTCCCGTTCTCCTCACATCGGACTTTCCTGCATTATAACACACAACCACCCCCTTGCAAACCCGCCCTGCTCATCCCCGGTCCCACTGTTATCCCAAAAACAGCCGCACCGTAAGGGAGGCAAAGAAAAAGCCCGCCAAATCGGCACAGAGGGCCGCCGGCACCGCATACCGGGTTTTCTTGATCCCCGCTGCGCCGAAATACACCGCAATGGTATAAAAGGTGGTCTCTGTGGAACCCAGCATCACCGCTGCCGTGCGCCCAATGGTGGAGTCCGGGCCATAGGTGGTAATGAGCTCCGACCCCACCCCCAGGGCGGCGCTGCCGCTGATGGGTCGGACCAGCATCAGCCCCACCGTCTCCGGCGGGATACCCAGCCACTCCAGGGCGGGCGCCAACAGTTCCGCCGCCAGTTCCAGCGCCCCCGAGGCCCGGAGCATGGCCACCACCGTGAGCAGTGTGACCAGAGCGGGCAGAATCCGCAGCAGAATCTCCAGCCCCTTGGCCGCCCCCTGGAGCAGGGCATCATAGACATCCACCCGTTTTGCCATGCCATAGCAGGAGACCCCCGCAATGATTCCCGGCACCAGCAGGTCCAGCACCAACTGCATCGGCTCCGCCTCCTTTCCTACGACCGCCAGAGCCTGGACAGCAGCTTGGCCGCCAGAATCCCTGTGGCCACAGACAAGGCGGAGGTCACCCACACCGCCGGCAGAATGTCAAAGGGCGTGGCGCTCCCCGCCGCCATGCGGACCGCAGCCACCGTGGTGGGAATCAGTTGGATGGACGCGGTGTTGCACACCACCAGCATGCACAAGCTGTCGCTGGCCACCCCCGGGGTCCGGCGGCTCATCCGCCGGGCAGCCTCCAGCCCCAGGGGGGTGGCGGCGTTGCCCAGTCCCAGCAGGTTGGCCGAGACATTGGCGGCGATGGTGTCCATGGTCCCCCGATCCCCGGCAAAATCCGGAAACAGCCGCCGGAGAATGGGCCGCAGCAGGCGGGCCAGCTTTTCCGCCAGCCCGGCACGCTGCATGACCTCCATCACTCCCATCCACAGACAGAGGACCCCTGCCATGGAAATCCCCAGTTCGATGGCCGAGGCCGCACCATCCAGCGCCGCCGACGCCAGCTCCCCTTGGTTGCCCATCGCCAGGGCGCAAAGCAGGGAAAGCGCCGTCATTCCTGTCCAGATCACCGTCATTGCCATGGTGTCTCCTCCTCGCTGCCCGCCGTCTGCCCCGGGTTGTTCTCGTTCCACCCTATGTGTTTTTCGGAAAAATCATTCCTTTCCTTATTTTCCTCTTTTTTCCTGGAAACGACAAGTTTCGATTGACTTCCTTCCACATTTTGTTATAATCAAATTAAATCCATGAGTTTTTTGTCTATTTTGGCTGTTTTTGTCAGGGCGGCTGGGGGATTCCCAGCTGCACCGGCAAAAAAGAGAGAGAAAACAGCTGACGCTGAAAGGATGTGCTTCACCATGAAGTCAACAGGTATCGTTCGCCGAGTGGATGAGTTAGGGCGTATCGTTCTCCCCATTGAACTGCGCCGCACGCTGAACATCGCGGAAAAGGATTCCCTGGAAATCTACGTGGACGGGTCCTCCATCATGCTGAAGAAGTATCAGCCCGCCTGCATTTTCTGCGATAGTGCAAAGGATATCTCTGTCTTTAAGGGCAAGAATATCTGCGCACACTGTCTCAAGGAGCTGTTACAAAAATAACCCCGCTCTTTCCAACCAACAAGGCCGTGTCCCCTATGTGGGGACACGGCCTTTCCCTTGTTCCTCCCGCCGCCCCAAACCCAGGGGCTATGTGGGAGTTTCCAAACGGCCGCAGCCTCCGGCAGGCGCTGCGGCCGCTGTCGTCCAGATTAAGATTCTTTCTTTCGGGCAAGCACACGGTCATAGAGCACTTTCCGGGAGAGCCGGCAGGCTGCTGCCGCCTCTTTGACCGCGTCCCTGGTGGACCAGCCCTCCAGTTGGAGCTTATCCACCAGCGCCAGCCCATCCTCCAGGGTGGGCGCCTGCTCGGCCACAGGGGGCGCCCCCTCCACCACCAGGACAAATTCTCCCTTGGGGGGATGCGCCTCATAGTAGGACACTGCCTGTCCCAGCGTGGTCCGCCGGACCTCCTCATGGAGCTTGGTGAGCTCCCGGCACAGTGCAATTCGCCGGTCCGGCCCGAAGGCCTCCGCCAGGTCCCTCAAGGTGGCCTGGAGCTTATGGGGGGCCTCATGGAAGAGCATGGTGCGCGTCTCCCCCCGGAGACTCTCCAGATGGGCCCGGCGGTTTTTCTTGTTCATGGCCAAAAAGCCCTCAAAGGTAAACCGTCCCGTGGGCAGACCGGACACCGCCAGCGCGTTGACAAAGGCACAGGGGCCGGGGATGGGAACCACGGGAATCTCCTGCGCTGCGCACTGGGCCACCAGTTCCTCTCCCGGGTCACTGATGGCGGGGGTACCGGCATCGGTGACCAGGGCGCAGCTCTCGCCCCCCAGCAGGCGGGCGATCAGTTCCTCTCCCCGGGTTCCGGTATTGTGGCGGTAGTAACTCACCATAGGCTTCTTCAGCCCCAGATGGTTGAGGAGCTTCACCGTCACCCGGGTGTCCTCGGCGGCGATGAAATCCACCTGCTCCAGGGTCTCCGCCGCCCGGAGAGACAGATCCCCCAAGTTGCCAATGGGGGTGGCGACCAGATATAATGTTCCTGCCATGGCAGCATCCTCCTCAGTGTGCAGACTCTGTCTGATAGTGGACCGGTAAAATCTCCAGGCCGGGCCCGCCTTCCTTCACCGCCTCCACCAAAACCGCGTAGGGAGGGCTGGAGGGCCCATAGGACAGCAGCTGAAGACGCTTAGGCTCCAGCCGGGCCCCCTGAAGGGCGGCAAAGAGCTCCGCCAGCCGCTCGGGGCGGTAGACCAGCGCGAAACGCCCCCCTGTCTTGGCCAAACGCCCTGCCGCCCGGCACAGGTCGTCCACCGGGCAGGTGTCGTCCATCCGGGCCTGTCCCCCCGACTTGCCGGACCCCGCCCGAAAATAGGGGGGATTGGCAATCACCAGCTGGAAGCGGTCGCCCTTCAGCAGGGCGCGGTCCCGGAGGTCTCCGGTAAGAACTTGTCCCTCCAAGCCGTTGTCCGACAGGTTCCGCCGGGCCAAGCCGGCCGCGACAGGGTCCAGCTCCACCCCCACCCGGTCCAGGGCCTCCTCCCGCTGGGACAGCAGAAGCAGGAGGGAGCCCACCCCACAGCCCAGGTCACACACCGACCACCGGGGGCGCAGGGTGCAAAACCGGGCCAGCAGCACGCTGTCCCGGCCCAGCTTAAAACAGGCGTCCGATTGGGTAAGCCGGTACCGGCCCAAAAATTCCACCGACTCCACGGCTCACCCTTCCCCTTCCATCGCCCGCAGCTCCCGGAGCAGCCAGCGGACGGTCCGGGCGGTCATTCCCCAGATAAAATGGCCCTCATACTCATAGATGGGCACATCCATAAATCCCGTCCGCCAGGGATAGTTTTTGGGAAAGCCCATCCGCTCATAGGGGAACTGATCGTCCACCTGGGCCGAGACCGTGTAGCGATAGACCTCCTCAGGGTAGTGCATCAGGTAGTCCAGAGGGACAAAGAAAACATTCTTCACCTCTGCCGCGCTGGCCGCAAGCCGGTCCACCCCCTGGGGGCTGATGGTGCCCAGAAAGGGGTACACCACCCGGTCGCTGATATCCTGGATAACATCCAGGGGGGCCAGAATCTCAATCTCCTCCGGGGGAATCCCGATCTCCTCCCAGGTCTCCCGGAGGGCGGTTTCCACCGGACGCTCTCCCCTCTCCCGCCGGCCCCCGGGGAAGCAGACCTCCCCGGGCTGGTGGCCCACCAGGGTCTCCGCCCGGGTCTCGAAGAGGAGGCAGAGCTTTCCCTCCCACTGGGCCAAGGGGACCAAAATGGCATACTCTCCCACCGCGCCCTGGATGCCCAGCTCCCGGTGGGTAAAGTGGTGCTTCATTTCCGCAATGGTCATGGTATCCTTTCCTCCTCTCAGGACTCCGGCACAGTGAACTTGGCCAAGGGGTCCTCCTCCTGCCAGAGGACCACCCGGCCCTGGGCCAGGCTCCGGGGCACATCAATCAGGCGCTGGTTTCGGCTGCCCCGAAAGTGGAGCTCATAGGACTTCTCCTTGGCCAAAAAGGGACCGTCCACCAGCACGTCGGTCTGGGCCAGCAGGGCAGTCCAGTCCGGGTTCCCACTGTCCCGCAGGTGCTCAAAAAGGTAGCCGGAATAGGTCCAGACATTCAGCCCCCGGGCATGGGCCGCTTGGGCCAGCGCCGCGCAGTCCGCCGCCTGGGCAAAGGGTTCCCCCCCGGAGAGGGTCACGCCCTCAATGAGGGGATTGCGCCCCATCTCCGCCATCAGTTCCTCCAGGGAAACCTCCCGGCCGCCGGCGGGATCGTGGGTGTCCGGATTGTGACAGCCTGGGCAGTGGTGGGGACAGCCCTGGGTGAAAATGGTAAAGCGCAACCCATGTCCGTCCACAATGGAGTCGTTGACCGTGTTGGCAATTCGCATAACAAGGTCCTCCCATTCTATGCAAAGATCCCCTGTATGATACCACACTTTTCTCCCCGGGACAATGGGAAAGAGGGCAGGAAATCCCCGTGCGGGCCATCCTGCTCTTTCCCCCAAAAAAGCAGGCCACCGCCTTGGTTCCGGCGGTGGCCTGCGGTATGCTCTTATCCTGCTATGGGAACAAACTCACTTGGTGTAATCATAGAAGCCCTTGCCGCTCTTCCGGCCCAGACGGCCAGCGCGGTAGAGAACCTTGTACAGGTGCGCGGGACGGTACTTGGAGTCAGCGGTCTCCTGGTACAGGGACTCCATCACCTCGATCATCACATCGATGCCGATGGCGTCGGCCAGCTTCAGGGGGCCCATGGGCAGGTTGTAGCCCAGCTCGCAGGCCTTGTCGATGTCCTCGTAGGAGCAGACATTCTCCCCGGCCAGGATGGCGGCCTCATTCATCATGGGGCACATCACCCGGTTGGCAATGAACATGGGCACATCGGTGACGGTGACAAACTCCTTGCCAAAGCCCTTGGCCACGGCCTTGCCGGTCTCAATGGTGTCCTCGGAGGTATCATAGGCGTTGATGATCTCCACCAGCTTCATGGCGGGCACGGGGCTGAAGAAGTGCATTCCCAGGAACTTCTCCGGACGCTGCGACGCTGCGGCCAGCTCGGTGATGCTCAGAGAGGAGGTGTTGGAGACAAAAATCGCCTCGGGCTTGATGATGGGGGCCATTTTGGCGAAGGCTTCCTTCTTCAGCGCCATGTTCTCCACCATGGCCTCAAAGACGATGTCCACGTCCTTCAGGTCCTCCAGCTCGATGGTGGCCTTCAGGTGGCCCAGCCAGCCGTCGGCCTGCTCCTGGGTGATCTTGCCCTTGGCCACCTTTTTCTCAAAGCCCTTTTTGATCCCGGCCACGCCCTTCTCCAGGGTGGGGGTTCTGTGGTTGTACAGGACCACGTCATAGCCGCCCTCCAGAGCGACCTGGGCGATGCCTCTGCCCATAAGGCCTGCGCCATACACGCCAACAGTCTTAACTTCCATGTTTCTGCAACTCCTTAAATACATTGATAATTTCCCGATGGGGTATCTAATAATCAGCCTTGCCGGATTGCCCGGAAATGCCTTTTTAATCATAAAGAAACCGGGGCCTTTTTCCTTCCCCTCCAGACCGAAGGGAAAAACCCCGCCATTTTCAGCTTGTGTTTGTCCTATCTTACAGGAAGAACCCGGCTTCGTCAAGGTCTGCTGTTGACATTTTCACAATTTTTTCTTTCTCCCCTTCCCAGTTCCATGGCGTTTTCCACGGAAGGAAGGCGGATTTCTCCTCTCTCATACGCTTTATTGTGCAAACATCTTTTTCCTCCTTTTCCTACGTTTTGTATATTTTGTTCAGTTTTCTCTCCCGTTTTTTGGTTGTTATAACCACATCTCTTTCCACTTTTCTTTTCTCTCTTAGTGCTAATTAAGTATTGCACCCGCTAAAAATAATTAATATATGGCATGCGCCTCCCCAATTCTTATGATATAATAGCACCGTAGAAGTTGCCCCGTATTGGAAGACGTTGCCGTGGGCATTCTTCTCATGCCCAGGCAATTGTTTTAATGCCTGTTACGTAAGAAATCATTATACAGGAGGAATTTTATCATGGAATTCAAACTGAACGAAGACCAGCAGATGATCCACGACCTGGCCAAGGACTTTGCGGAATCTGTCCTGCAGCCCCGGATCGACGAGATCGAGGCCGGCGAGATGACCGAGGTCAGCAACGGCCAGAAGCATCCTCAGCTGCCCCACGACATTCATCAGCAGCTGGCTGAGTGCGGCTTCATCGGCATCAGCTTCCCCGAGGAGTACAACGGCATGGGCATGGGCCACGTGGAGCAGGCCATTGTCATCAAGGAGCTCAGCCGCGTTTCCCCCTCTGTGGGCAAGTGCCTGGACGTGTACATCCTGGGTCTGGAGGCTCTGGACCTGTATGCCAACCATGAGCAGAAGATGAAGTATCTGGCTCCCTGCTGCTCCGGTGAGCAGACCGTCTCCTTCGCTTTCACTGAGCCCGAGACCGGTTCCGACCCCAAGATGCTGAAGACCCGCCTGGAGAAGCAGGCCGACGGCACCTACAAGCTCAACGGCGTGAAGCGCTTCATCTCCAACGCTGGTTATGACGGCCCCTGCGTGCTGTTCGCCCTGCAGAAGGACGAAGAGTCCGGCAAGGACCTGGTCACCGGCCTGGTGATCGACAAGTTCTGCGAGGGCTACTCCATCTCCTCCCCCTGGGAGAAGATCGGCTATCGCGGCTCCGAGGTCTATGACATCTTCCTGGATGACGTGAAGGTCACCGAGGACCAGATCCTGGGCAAGCCCGGCGACGGCTTCACCCAGCTGCTGGGCACCACCGCTTATGGTAAGCTGGGCTTCACCGCCGTGTTCGTGGGCACCGCTCTGGGCGCTGCTGACATCGCGCTGAAGTACTGCCAGGAGAAGCTGCACCGCGGCAAGTCCATCACCAAGTTCCCCACCACCCAGCTGCGTCTGTCCACCATGCTGACCTACGCACACACCGCCGAGCTGCTGCTGCTGGAGGCCGCTGACTACTGCGACCACAACCACTTCGCTGGCGATGATATCCCCACCATGCGTGCTGTTCAGGCCCGTACCGCACAGGCCAAGGGCTATGCCGCTGAGACTGCCACCAAGGTTGCCACCATGGCCGTCAACGCCATGGGCGCTTACGGTGTCTGCGACGAGTATCAGGCAGAGCGCTTCCTGAGAGACGCCGCTGTCGCCCCCAACATCGAGGGCTCCGGCGACATCCAGTACCTGATCCACGGCATGTATGTCGCTGCCAACGGAAACACCAACTAATCCTTGGTTTTCCGCTGATTGTTCGTAACTTCCGTCAGCCGGCCCCTTGTGGGCCGGTTGGCGTAGGTAAGTAGGTCCCATGGCCCCTCTTAAAGGCCAAATATTGATGATGGAGGATTTTATCATGAAACCTGTTTATCCCGCAGCCAGAGCGTTGCCCACTTATGAGAACCTGCTGCTCGAGATGGTCGAGCCCAACATCCTGAAGGTCACCCTGAACAGACCCAAGGCTTACAACGCCCTGTCCCACGACCTGGTGCGTGAGCTGACCGAGCTCTCCCAGTGGCTGGTTGACGAGTACTACAACATCCGCGTTGTCCTGCTGTATGGCGGCGACGAGGGCAAGGGCTTCTGCGCCGGCCTGGATGTCAAGCAGGGCCTGACCGACTACGAGCAGACCGTTCCCGGCTTCTATCACTATCAGATTAAGCTGGGCGAGCTGGAGTGGTTCATTGCTAAGACTCCTCAGCCCTGGATCACCCTGATCGACAACGTCTCCGCTGGCGGTGGCTTCTCTCTGGCTATGTGCTCTGACATTCGTGTCTGCACCAAGACCGCTCGTTTCTCCTGCTTCTATGCCAACGTGGGCATCGGCGGCTGCGACATGTCCTCCTCCTACTTCCTGCCTCGTCTGATCGGCACCGGCCGTGCTTATGAGATGATGCTGACCGGTAACTTCATCAACGCTGATGAAGCTTGGAACCTGGGCCTGGTGTCCAAGGTTGTTGACGAGCGCAAGGACCTGGTTCCCGCTGGCCTGGAGCTGGCCCGCGTCATCGCCGCCAAGGACCCCATGGCTGTCCGTCTGACCAAGGAGGCTATGCGTGCCAACGTCGACGCTTCTGGCTTCGACAACGCCCTGCAGGTTGAGAACCGCAACCAGACCCTGATGATCGCCCACAACGTCAACAAGGACGCTTCTCAGGATCCCATCGGCAAGTATTGGATCGAGGATCGTACCGATCCCATGAATCCCAAGGGCGCCAACTAATTGGCTCCTCTGCTTTGCTTTTGAAAAACCTCCGGCTTCGGCCGGAGGTTTTTTCTTACCGCAGCCCAAATCGTCGGGCCGCCATATCCAATTTTTTACGCCATTCCCTGCGCCGGGACAGCCCCTGCGCCTGACGATATGCCTTAAAAATTTCCTGCTTATACTCCACAGGGTCCTGTTCATAGACCAGACATCTCTCTCGCATGGCCTCCCACTGCCATAGGAAGATCAGCGCATACCACAGCTGGCTCTCCAGCGAGGTCTCCTGTTTCCAATAGGCACCAAACTGTTCCTCCATAGGGGCGAACATAATACGGTCCAACTCCGCTTGGGTAAACAGCCCCTGCTCCACCGCCATGGAAACGATATCCGTTCCCGGCAGAAAATTCAGCCCGTGGAGCTGCAGGACATAGCGCCCCGGAAGCTCTTTTACCAGGAAATAGGTCTCTTTCAAATCCTCTAACGATTCAAAAGGATGCTGCAACATAAAGTCATAGCTGACCCACGGCACCCCCGCCGCCTGAAAGAACCCTGCCGCCCGGAGGATCTCCTCCCGGGTCTCATACCGGTGAAATACCTCCCGCCGGACGCGGTCCGATCCAGACTGGATTCCCATAATGACCTCCGTCAATCCCACACGGACCAGCTTTTCCAGCACCTCTTGTTTGGCCGCCTTGGGATGGGACCAGATGGTAAAGGGAAGGTGAATCTCCCGCTGATAAGCCGCCACAAATTCATCCACCCATCCTGGAAGATTGGGAAAAATTTCATCATAAAAATGCACCATCATCATGCGGGGACAGGCCCGCTTGGCCTCCCGAAGCTCCTCCATGACACTCTCTACCGACCGGGTTCGTACCGTGGCGATCCCCTGCGGCATAAAGCGGTGAAGGGGTGCACAGGAGCAATAGGTACAGGTAAACGGACACCCCCGGGAGGCAATGACCTCATACCGCAGCGTATGCCGCTGCGGGTCCCCCCGCCGCAGTCGATCCCTCTCAATCAAACAGGCCCGTGGGCTGCTCACCACAGGAATCCCATACCCATCAATCTCCTTCAATACCCCGCCAATGGGCTGAACCACTGTCTCCCCATGGCGCCGGCAGCAAAGAGAGGCGAGGTCCTCTCCACTCTCCCCACACATCAAACGGTCCGCCAAGTTAACCATAGGAATTTCCCCGTCTCCCCGGATCACATACGCTGCTCCCCGGTCCAAGAAGTAATCTGGATACAAACTGGCAAACGCGCCGCCGCAAACCAGCGGAATGGCGTACCGCGCACGCAAGGTCTTCATCACCTGCTCCACTGTATCCAAATACATGGAGCTCATCACAGACAAACCGATAAAGACAGGCTCTGCCCGCCGCACCTCCTCACAGAGAAGCTCCAATTCTCGACGGCTGGTCTGCCCAGGGCAATGGCTGTTAAACTCCTTATAAAAAACCACCTGCACCTGATACCCAGCCCGCTCCAGCGCCCCTTCCAGATACCGCACCCCCAACGCCTTGGTATTGTAAAAGGCCAGAAGCATCACCCGTCCCTTGGGTGTCCCTCCGCCAAGCTTTTGCAACATATCACGTCATCCTTTATACTAAAAATCGGTTTTGGTCCAAACAATACTTATAGTATATATCAGCCCCATAAAAAGATCAATAGTCTGTTCACTCTGGGAGATAATACTTATAGTCTTTTCTCGGAGGGATCTTTCTATGATGACGCAGACCATCGGCCGTAAATTGCGGCAGTTCCGACAGAAAAAAGGCTACAGCCAGGAAACCCTGGCAGACCGCGCCGGGCTCCATCCCACGTACATTGGCCAAGTGGAGCGTGGGGAGAAAAACATCACCGTAGAAACTCTGGCAAAAATCACCACCGCCCTGGGTATCCCCATCTCCTCTGTCTTTGACGATGTTCTTTCCAATCCCATGCCTTCTGTAGAAAACTATCCCTTGCGGGCCTATGAGCTCTTCTCCAGCCTTTCTGAAAAAGATCAAAGACGCCTTTACGATATCCTGTCTCAAATTCGCAGTCTTCTCTAACTCCACCTCGCACGGACATCACCGCCCCCTCTCCCCCGCCGTACCGCATTTTTCACGGCGGGTTTTTCTATCGCTCTCTCAAAATAAGACGCAGAAAATCCGTGGGAGTTCCGTGTAAAATCCGTGGGAAATTGCGGAGCAAAGCATTGATGGATAAGGGATTCCCCCAGAAGAAGGTTCTGAGCCTGGTGCTCTGTGTGGCTGTGATGCTGTCTGTCATGGTCATGGGCGCCGGGGCGGCGTTCTCGGATCAGGACAAGATCAAGAACACCGAGGCCGTTGATGCCTGCGTTGCGCTGAACATCATCGGCGGGTACGAGGATGGTTCTTATCATCCCGAACGCAACATTAAGCGTTCCGAGATCACGAAGATGATCTGCGTGGCGCTGAACGGTGGTAAGGAGCCCAATGTGAGCACCAACACCACCCCCACGTTCAGCGACGTGCGTGGCACCAGCGCCGCCTGGGCAGAGGGCTACATTGAGTCCTGCGTGGCCCAGGGCATCATTTCCGGCGTGGGCGGCGGCCGGTTCAGCCCCAACGGCAACGTGACCGGCACCCAGCTGGCCAAGATGCTGTTGGTCAGCCTGGGCTACAACGCCAACACCGAAGAGTTTGTGGGCAATGCCTGGGCAACCAACGTGAACGTCCGCGCTTCCCAGAAGGGCCTGTACGAGGGCCTGGAGAGCATGGATACCTCTGCCGCCATCACCCGTGACAATGCGGCCCAGATGGTGTGGAATGCCATGAACGCCTATGAGGTGGAGTACAAGACCACCATCGTCACCGGCGAGGACGGCAAGCTGGAGACCATTGTCACTGTGCAGGACAAGGTGGTCGGCGACAACGACGACAAGATCACCCTGCTGGAGGACAAATACGACGCCAAGGCCATTACCGGTACTTTGACTAAGGTAAAGCAGGACAATGGCAAGAGCACCTATAACATCACCATTGAGAATGCCAAGTATAATGGTGGTACGTACAATGGTGGGACAGTTTCTTACACAGACGTTTCCAAGGACTATTCCGACCTGCTGTATCAGAATGTCCGCGTCCTGGTGAAGCCCGACAAGAATGGCAAAGACGCCGTGGTTTATGGTGTGTATGCCACGGGCAAGAACACCGTACAGACCGGCCTTTTGGCTGACCTGAAGATGGACGGCACTAAGGCCAAACTGGACGGCACCAAGTATGATCTGGCTAACACGAATACTGTTTATGTTGATGGTGTGAAGCAGTCAGACAACATCAAGACCTGGCTGACAACAAATGGCGAAGGAAATGCTACCTATGGCAAGGGTTCCGAGGTTGAGCTGCTGGCAGTCGATGGCACATCCGATTACTCTATCCTGAAGGTTACCACCTTCGAGGTTAAGGAAATCACCTATGTTGGCTCTGACTATGTCACCGCTGGCACGAAGTACTCTGATGATGACTATGTTATCAGCGATGGCTTGAAGAAGGGAGATTACGCGCTGATCTCCAAGGGCAGCAATTATGCTGACAGCAAGGGCCGTATTGAGAAGGCAACCGTTGTGGAAGGGAAAGTTACTTCCACCAAGGGTTCTGACGAAGTCATGATCGACGGCACCTGGTACACCATGAACACGGGTGTCACTGCCCCGAAGCTGAACGCTTCCGCTAAACTGGTTCTGGTAAATGGCTATGTTTATGCAGTGGATACCGTGACAGCGGGTTCCTCTGACGTGGCACTGGTTGTTGAGGTCGGCAACAGCAATACGGTTGGTTCCAAATACTACCAGGCCCGTCTGATTCTTGCGGATGGCACCGATAAGGTTGTTAACATTGAGAAGAACGACGGGAATGATCAGGCATTGGATAGCAAGAACTTTGCAGGCTATTCCAATAAGCTGGCTGCGTATGATGTGTCCAAGGACGTTTATACTCTGACCTTCATTACCACCGCTTCTGATCAGAAAGACATGGCCGGTTATGAAAACTTCTATTACGCGGAAGACGCAACCATCGACGGCAGCGTACGGACTTCTAATGTGAAGGGCTTTACTGGCGCTTCCGACAATACCTACAAGGAGACCGTAAATCGCGCCTATTTCGATGACAATGCAACTGTGTTTGTCAAGTACAAGAATGACGATTACAAAGTTGTCACTGGAGAAGCTGCGAGAAAGTGGGATGAGATCACTCCTTCCATGGTCCGTATGTTGACCGAGGAGAAGAGCAACTCTCAGTATATCGGCGTTGCCTATATTGATTTGGGCGACAAGAATGTCCCCGGCGGTTCTGATAAGACTTACGCCGTCGCTTTGGATGATTCTTACACTTCCAAGATTGACGGCACCACCTACACCATTGTGAAGGCTTGGAATGGCACAGAGGAGACTGAGTACAAGTACGAAGGGACTCTGTCCGGCGGCATTACGAAGGGTAGCGTTTTCGAGTACTCCAGCAATGGGGATGGCACCGTGGACATTGATAAGCTGACTGCGACCACTACCCAGGTGAAGACCTATGACAAGGGTTCTGGTGAGATTACCTTTGCAGATACTGTGACAAACCTGACTGGCAGCAACGCCAAGATCGACGCCAAGGACACCACGGTCCTGTTCGTCGATTCCGATGCCGCCACAGGCGAGACCAACGGGGAAATCCAGCTGGCACCCGAGTTCAACGGCGACGCAACCAACCACGACGATAACGTGACTGTTTATGTTGACAGCGGCGATGACTGCATCACCCTGATCGTGGTTGACGTTCAGAACAAGATGGCCTGGTAAGCAGTACGCTTCCATCCCACCGATGCATGAGAGGGGAACGATCCCCTTGACACATCCAAAAAAGACACCCCCAAGCCATGGGCTTGGGGGTGTCTTACTTTTCACCAGCATTTTTTCATTCTATGGAAAAAAAACCTTGACATAAGCTCACAAAAATGCTATGATACAAACCATAAAATCCCACAAAAAAAGTGAGATTAAAAAGGAGGGAAGAACATGCGGTTTCATTTCAATGCCTTGCTGCGAACCAATTTTCGCTGTGGACGAATGCTGTACTCCTGGACAGAACAGAGGGCCAGGCTGTTTGGCATGCCTGCGTTTCTTCCCTGACCTGTGGGGAAGCCTCCTTTTCTTTCTGTCCGGGAGCTTGCTGCCTTCCCGGACTTTTTCATTGTCCGGGAAGCGTCCTTCCAAATTGACACAACGAAAAGAGGAGATGCAAAATGTCCCATATTCCTTTCCATCGCTTTGAAACCCTGCAGCTCCATGCGGGCCAGGAAACGGCCGACCCGGCCACGGACGCCCGGGCGGTGCCCATTTATCAGACCACATCCTATGTCTTTCACAACGCCGCCCACGCAGCGGCTCGGTTCCATCTGGAGGAACCAGGCAACATCTACGGCCGACTGACCAACGCCACCCAAGGGGTGCTGGAGGCGCGGATAGCTGCCTTGGAGGGGGGAACCGCCGCCCTGGCGGTGGCCTCCGGCGCAGCCGCCATCGCCTACACGATCCAGGCGCTGGCCCAGGCAGGAGAGCACATTGTCGCCCAGCGCACCCTTTATGGCGGCACGTACAACCTGCTGTCCCATACACTGCCCCAGTACGGCATTGCCACCACCTTTGTGAATGTCCATGACCTGGATCAGGTGGAGCAGGCCATTCAGGAAAACACCAAAGCCATCTACCTGGAGACCCTGGGCAATCCCAACAGCGACATCCCAGACCTGGATGCCGTCGCGGCCCTGGCCCACCGACATGGGCTGCCGCTGGTGATCGACAACACCTTCGGCACCCCTTACCTGATCCGCCCCATCGAGCACGGGGCGGATGTGGTGGTCCACTCGGCCACCAAGTTTATCGGCGGCCACGGCACCAGCCTGGGGGGCGTGATCGTGGAGAGCGGGCGCTTTGACTGGAAGGCCAGCGGACGCTATGCCCCCATCGCTGCCCCCAACCCAAGCTACCATGGCGTCAGCTTCGCAGAGGCCGCCGGCTCTGCCGCCCTTACCACCTATATCCGGGCCATTCTGCTCCGGGACACCGGGGCGGCCCTCTCCCCGTTCAACGCCTTCCTGCTGCTGCAAGGGACCGAGACCTTGTCCCTGCGCCTGGAGCGTCATGGGGAGAACACCAAGCAGGTGATCACCTACCTGGCCGGCCATCCCCTGGTGGAGCGGGTGAATCACCCCAGCCTGCCCGACCACCCGGACCACGCGCTGTACCAGAAGTATTTCCCCCGGGGCGGGGGCTCCATTTTTACCTTTGATATCCGGGGCGGACAGCCTGCGGCCTATCGGTTTATTGACCACCTGCGGCTGTTCTCTCTGCTGGCCAACGTGGCGGACGTCAAATCCTTGGTCATCCACCCTGCCACCACCACCCATGCCCAGCTCCCCCAAGAGGAGCTGTTGGCCCAGGGAATCCGCCCCGGTACCATTCGCCTTTCCATCGGCACGGAACACATCGACGACATTTTAGCCGATCTGGAGCAGGCCTTCTCTGCCGTGGAAGCCCAATCGACCCTGTAACATTCCCAATAAACTCGATTTAACCCATGTAAGGAGGCATTCTATATGGGAACCCCATTCACATCCGCCGACCAGTTGATCGGCAAAACACCCCTGCTGGAGCTGACCCGCCTGGAGCAGAAGCACGGGCTGGCCGCCCGTATACTTGCCAAGGTGGAGGCCTTCCAGCCCGCCGGCTCCGTGAAGGACCGGGTGGCCAAGGCCATGCTGGACGACGGGGAGGCAAAGGGGCTGCTGACCCCCGGCACCGTGATCATAGAGCCCACCTCCGGCAACACGGGGATTGCCCTGGCGGCCCTGGCGGCGGCCAGAGGATACCGTCTCATTCTTGTTATGCCGGAGACCATGAGTGTGGAGCGCCGCCAGCTGATGAAGGCCTACGGGGCGGAGCTGGTGCTCACCGAGGGGGCCAAGGGGATGAAAGGCGCCCTGGCAAAGGTACAGGAACTGGCCGCCGCCATCCCCAACCACTTTCTCCCCCGGCAATTTGAGAACCCGGTCAACGCCGCCGTCCACCAGGCCACCACGGGCCCGGAGATCTGGGCAGATACCGCGGGCGCGGTGGACCTCTTCGTGGCCGGGGTGGGCACCGGCGGCACCATCACCGGGGTGGGGACCTACCTGAAACAGCAGAACCCCAAGATCCGGGTGGTGGCAGTGGAGCCGGCAGGTTCCCCCGTCCTGCACAAAGGGACCCCAGGCCCCCACAAAATTCAGGGCATCGGCGCGGGCTTTGTCCCTCCGGTGCTGGACACCGGGGTATACGATGAGGTGATCTCCGTCACCGATGAGGACGCCTTTGCCACGGGCAGGGAGCTGGGCCGCACCGAGGGCCTGCTGGCGGGAATCTCCTCCGGGGCCGCCCTGTGGGCTGCCATCCAGCTGGCGAAACGGCCGGAGAACCAGGGCAAACGGATCGTTGTCCTGCTGCCGGACACGGGCGACCGCTATCTGTCCACCCCGCTGTTTGGGGGATAAATTAACCCCCGGGCGGACATTTCCTGTCCGTCCGGGGGGGGTTTGCGCCGTATGATAGCTCAATGGGCGTGGCAGCCGCCGCTCCCACAGGTGTGAGACGCGCAGGAATGGCCGTCGTCATGGTGGTGATGGTTGCAGAGGGCCTCTGTGTTGGGGACCAGCTTCCCGTCCACAAAGTCCTGGGCCGCCTGGTCCACGTCCCCGGTGATGCCGGGGATGGGGGTGATGTCCAGGGACTGCAGGGCCTCAATGGCCCCAGGGCCAATGCCGCCGCAGATCACGGCGCTGATGCCCAGCCCCCGCAGCAGGCCGGCCAGGGCACCATGGCCCTGCCCGTTGGTGCTCATCACCATGGAGGGGCCCACCTTTCCGTCTACGATGTCGTAGATCTTAAAGGCCTCTGTCTTGCCAAAGTGCTGGAACACCTGGCCGTTGTCGTATGGGATCGCGAGTTTCATGTTGGTATCCTCCAATTCTTATGATCTTATCTGCACGGTGCAGCCCCTGCCGGGCCGCCCCGGGGAAAACAGGGGGTCAAAGGAGCCCCAGCTTCTTGGCCTCCGCGGTGAGCATCCCCCGGCAGTCCGGGTGGGCCAGGTCGATGAGTGCCCGGGCGCGGTCCCGAGTGGTCAGGGGTTTCAGGTTGACCACGCCATATTCTGTGACCACATATTGCACGTCCGACCGGGGGGTGGTGACGATGGTCGCCGGCGGGAAGGTGGGGACAATCCGGCTCTTGGGGGCACCGTCCGAGCCCACGCCCACCGTGGAGGAGAAGGCCAGAAAGGATTTGCCCCCCTTGGCCAGCTGGGCCCCCCGGACATAATCCCCCTGTCCGCCGGTGCCGCTGAACTGCCGCGTCCCCATGCCCTCCGCCGCCACCTGGCCAAACAGGTCGATGGACATGGCGGTGTTGATGGAGATCATATTGTCATTTTGGGCAATGTTCACCGGGTTATTCACCACAGGAAAGGGTCCGAAGAACAGGTCCTCGTTGTGGTCCAAAAATTCATACAGTGCCCGGGACCCAAAGGCGAAGCCCACCACGGTCCGCCCGGGGATAAACTTAGGCCGGCTGTTGTTGATGACGCCGGCCTTCATCAGGGCCATAATGGAGTCGGACATCATCTCCGTGTGGCAGCCCAGGTCATTCTTGGACATGAGCCCGTAGCCCACAGCGGTGGCCACGCCGCCAATGCCCAGCTGGATACAGGCACCGTCGGGAATCTGGTCCAGCAGGTACCGGGACATGGCGGCAACGGTGGGGTCCTCCTCTGCCGGGCCGCCGGGAATGGTCTCTTTTTCCACGTCTGCCCACACCACATGCCTGGCCTGAGAGATGTGGATTTTGGTGCGCTGGCCGGTGACGTAGGGGGAGAAGCGGTTGATCTGCAGCACAATGTTGTCGGTCTCCTCCTGGATAAACGGGTGCATGCAGCAGCCGGAGGCTCCAAAGCTCATGTAGCCCTCCTCGTCGGGGAGGGAGACATCAAAAAAGGCCAGGTCCGGATGGAAGGTCTCCCGGCACCACTGGTCCACCTGGCCCAGATGGACCGAGGTGAAGTCCGCCCGCCCCGCTTTCCAGGCCCGCCGCTCCTCGTACCCCATAAAATACGTGGAGATGCGAAAGGCCTGGGGATGGGCGCAGTCCAGAACCGTCATGGGCGGAATGATGTTGGAGCACCCGATGATGACATCCTCCAGTTCCTCCGACCGGGCGGCCAGGGCGTCGGCGATGGCTCTGGCATAGCTGGTGCAGCAGCCCAGGTAGACCTGCTGGCCGCTCTTGACCAGGGCGGCGGCCTGTTGGGCGGAAATGGTTTTGGCGCGGAATTCCTCCTGTAAAGCCTGGTTCACCGGGCCACCTCCTCCAGGTCCACCCTGTCCAGCAGGGCCTGCAGGTCGTTCAGAAATTGGGCGGTGTGCCAACCGTCCGCGGCGGCGTGGGAGATGTTCACGGCAAAGGGCATCGTCCAGGTCCCCTGGTGTTCAGCGGCCTTTCCATAGGTGATCACCGGAAACAGATTGGGCTGCCCCCCGGGGACCGTGGAGGCATAGCCGGTAAAGGACAGCCAGGGGACGCAGGAGATGCAGTAAAAGTTGGCCGGCTGACCGGCCCGGGCTTTCATCCCATGCCGGTTTCCGTAGGTGGCCACATCGGACAGGAACGCCTGGTAAAACACGGGAAAGGACTCGTTGTGTTCCGTCCAAAGGTCGGAAAAGGTGTGGTCATCCTCGTGAAACACGGTGTAGTTGGGATGCATCCTGTCATAGGTTCCAGGCTGGCCCTCACTGTCCACGCCCATCCGAAAGGCGGGGTGGGAGAGGATTGTATGGGACACGCACCAGATGAAACTGGGGTAAAATTTCAGCCCCTTCCGCTCCAGCATGGCCCGAAACCGGGTCACATCCAGCTGCACTGTCACGGAGTAGCCGCAGGGCAGCTGGTTGCGGTAATAATGAAAGTGTTCCCGGCGGGGCCAGGTGGACAGATCAATGGGGGTAAACTGCATAGGGATTCTACCTTCCTTTTCCTTCGTGTTGTGGGGCGGCCTCCCCTGCCAGGCGGCCTTGCCCTGCCCTTCGTGCCCGAAGGATGTCGGGCAGGATGCTCACCAGGCTCCCGGCCAAAAAACAGACAATGCCCAGGAGAATGGGAGGGGTCACAGCTTCCCCCAGCACTGCCAGGGCAAACAGAGGCGCCAGAATGGGTTTGAAGAAAAAGACCAGGCTGCCGTGGATGGCACTGGTCTTTTCAATGGCCAGCATATGAAAAACGTAGCCCAGGGCGGTGTTGACGATGCCAATGAAGAGGAAATAGGGCAGGGTCCGCCCCGTCAGCCCTTGGAGAAACGGGACATCCTGGAACATGGTCAGTCCCAGCTGTCCAAACAGCGCGCTTCCAACCTCCGTCCGGCCCAGCAGCAGAAGGACGCCCAGCTCCAGACCGCCCCAGAGAAAGCTGCCGCAGGTGACCACCAGGCTGCCGGTCCGGGCCGTCTGCCGTTTGCCCAGCACCGCGTAGGCGGCGAAAAACAGGGCGGCCAGCACCGCCAGTGCCACGCTGGAAAGGCTGACCGCACCGCCGCCCAGCCCGGCAATGGCCCCAATTCCCAGCACCTCCAGGACCAGAGCCAAAAGGTTGTTCCAGGCAATGGTTTCATGGAGAAGGAGAAAGGCCAGAAGGGTGACAAAGATCGGATTGCCGGAAAACAGCACCGCCACCACGTTGGCCTGCCCGTGGGTGATGGCCAGCTGATAGAGGACCATGGACAACGGCACGCAAAAAAGCCCTGTCAGAGCAAAGGTCCCCACGTCCCGCCTGGTCAGGCGAATCCCCTTCCGCCGCAGGGTCCACCCCGCCACAGGGAGCAGACAGATCCCCCCCACCAGGAACCGCTCCAGCGTGATCTGCATGGGGTGAAAGGCCCCCGCCACAGCGGGGAGTTTGAGCAGGACTTCCATGGTGGAAAAGATCACCGCCGCCAGGGCGATGAACAGGCAGCCGAAGAGGAACTGGCGTCTCACATCACATGCCCCCCGGAGAAGTATTCTAATTTGAAATTATAGACCTTTTTGGAAGAAATGCAAGGGGGAATAGCAGGAGAGCTGGCCAACTCGAAAGAGTCAGCCAGCTCTCTTATCTTAGATTTGCAGGACAATCATTTTAATGGGAAAATCCTGGTGGTTACGAATCAAGAGTCCGAATGAGTTCCCGTCCCAATGGTGTTAGAAGTAGTGCCTGTATTGGTCAACACAATCAGCAACGCCAGATCAGAACCTTCATCAATTACAAAAGATGCATTCCGATAATATGTGTTTTCCTTCTCGCCGGGTGCAGCATCAGAAATGGTGCCGCCGTTCACACAGATGGCATCCAGCTCGCTTGCGGAGGTGTCCACATAGATAATCTGCGTGTCTTTTGTGATGTTATAGTTCTTCGCGGCATAGTTACCGTTGCCGAGCTGAACAACATTGGACGTATGGCTCAGGATAGAATACTGATCCAGCCCACTGGCAACACCGGCCATATGGTCGCACTTGCCACCGTAAACAGAAACGGCATCAATGTCGTAGGTATCGTCACTGTTCTTTACATACTCAACAGCCTGGAACTTCTTGATACCCTCCATATTGCTGGAGGTAACCACTTCAATCTGCTCAGAGCCATTCCACAGGGTGAATTCACTCTTGTTGTCACTTGCTTTCACAATGTCGCTGACAATCAAGCCATAGGAAACCGTGGAGGCGGGCATCTTGTCGCTGCCCAGGTTAATGAAGGCCCCCTGAATCTTCTTCATGGAGTCTCCCTTCTCAACCAAGACCATGGAACCGCCCTTGGAAGCAAAGGTCTTCTCCTTGTCGCCCCAGCCAGCAACATCCTTGCCGGACAGAATCGCATACTTGTCTGTATTGTACTTGACATAGACAACGGCATCATCATCAATCAAGTATTCATCATTATCGCTTGTATAGATACGACCATCTTTGTAAGAAGCGACTGCCGCAGCGGTATATTCATTATTCAATATGTCGCCCTCGGCAATGGCAGTGAATTCATATACGCCATCGTCAATCTTATACGTGACATATTTGTCGCTATTGCCAGCCTCAACTTTATTGTCTCCGTTGGTCTCTTTCATAGAAACCAGCTTGGTCTCGCCGTTCATCATAACCTTGGCCTGATAGTTGCCGTCCACGTCCATAGAGGTGCCGGAGGAGATCAGATAAGCAACATCCGCAATGGAGCCGCCGGTGGCATCCACATCTACAATGTAGCCATTGTACAGGAAGAACTCACCCTTGTCATCCAGCGTTACCTCAATAGCCGTATCATACCAAGTTCCATCAATACGAGCTTCTCCAGTCTTAGTCGCATCCACCTTACCGGAAACGGAATCCAGCTTGGTAATCACCGTGCTGTCGTCGGCAACATAGGTGTCTTTGACAACAGCAACCCGGTCGCCCTTGGCGGCGTCCTTATAGATATCGCAGTCTTCCACCTTCGCGTTGGTCATAACGCCCTTCACGGTGATGTTCTTGGCGTTCAGATAGGTGATCTCACCAAAGGCCACAGGGGTCACCACTGCGATGTCGATCTTCTCATCGCCGGTGTTGTCAATCAGAACCACCTTGGAGGCTTTGGAGAAGTTGTTGCCATCCGTTTTTACAGCATCCAAATCTTCCAGGTTAGAGGAGCCCTTTTTCAAGACATTCCCAAGGGTGTCAACTGCCTTAACAGCACCGAAGTCGCCGGTCTTTACCTTATAGGTGACGCCATCCAGCTTATATTCGCTTTTGCTCAGATCCAGATCACCCAGGGTGGTTTCCACCACAGTGGCGGTGTTCTCGGCATTGACATAAATGCCGTACACCTCATCGGCGTCTTTGTACATGGCCTTGACGGACTTTCCAACCAGGTCGGTGGGATCGTTGGTCAGCTTGGACAGGTTAACATAGATCGGCTGATTCGTCTTATCAACGCCGGTCTGGATCTGCACCGTATAACCCTTGGAGTTGTAGTCAACGTTGGTCACAACACCAGTGGTGATGGTCGCGTCATACTTGTCCTCCAGCAGGGTGATGTCCTTCTCCACCAGAGTGGGCTTGGAGACCAGCTGGCCATTTTCAGAAACCAGAGTATATTCATACTTGACTTCCTTGGCCTGCAGGGCATTCCATACCATCTGGGCCGCATTGTCGCGGGTCAGCGCAGCGGAGACGTCCACACCTTCCAGGCCCTTGTACAGGCCAACCTGGGTAGCACGAACGTTGACATTCATATCCCAAGCATTGCCGGTGTAACCTTCAATGTCGGAATCGTAACCCAGGCTGACCAGCAGCATCTTGGACAGCTGGCTGGCAGTCACATTGCCGTTGGGGCTGAACCGGCCGCCGCCCACACCGGACACGATGCCCTGGGACACGCAGGACTCAATGTACTTCTCCGCCCAAGCAGCGTTGGGGGTGTTGCGCACGTCGGAGAACGTGGGGGTGGCAGGTGTGCCCAGGGTGGGCTCCTCGCCGCCGTTCAGGGCCACGCAGATCATCTTCGTGATCTCGGACCGCTTAATGTTGCGCT
>OLOA01000684.1_pt1 | contig 36104 bp, 29 predicted proteins | sample 1672201 | NCBI WGS metagenome assembly OLOA01 (sample SAMEA3136658, study PRJEB25190) | human gut metagenome
GCTGCGTTGGCAGCGCCCGCGTGTCCTGTGCGTCCGGATTACGCTTTCGGCGTGCCGTCGGGGTTGAACAGCGGCAGCTTGCCGAGCACGGTGATGTCGGGGCGGTCGTTGGCATCGCCTTCGGCGAGCACGGCCATCTTGCCGACGATGATGCCGCCGGCCTCGTTGACGAGCTCCTCCATCGCGCGCAGCGACTCGCCGGTCGAGATCACATCATCGACGATGACGATGCGCTTGCCGTGGATCAGCTCCGCGTCCGTCTGGTCGAGCACGAGCGTCTGCACGCCCTGCGTCGTGATGGACTTGACGTGTACCTGGAACACGCTGCTCATGTAGGCTTTGGCCTTTTTGCGGGCGACGAAATATTTGTCCGCGCCGCTCTGGCGGGCCATTTCGTACACCAGCGGGATGGCTTTCGCTTCGGGTGCGATCAGGTAGTCATATTCGGGCGTCAGCTTGAGAAGCTCGGCTGCGCAGTGCACGGTCAGCTCCACGTCGCCGAACATGACGAACGCGCCGATGTACAGGTCGTCCGTGACCTTGCACAGGGGCAGATCGCGCTTTAGCCCGGCGATATCCATCTCATATGTCATTTGAAATTCCTCCTAAGTAAAATAAACAGAGTAACAAAAGTATTATACATGATTGCCGGAAAAATGCAAGGCTTCCGGCGGTAGAAAATACCGGGGCGCTCGTGTCATATCGGCGGGAGCGTTTCGCATATGTTTCAGTAATAGCATTCATTCGGAAACAAAATAGCAAAATAATGGGAGTTGCCATTTTGCTAACGCCGTCAGATTATCTAAAAAGCGGTTCCCTTTTTGTGCCCTTATCCATTGCATTGGCTAAAATTGAACAGTTTGTGAACAAAATCGACGAAAAACAGTTGCGAATTTTGCGATTTTAGTGTAAATTAGCAATAACTTGATCGTGAATTTCCCGCTTGCGGTTATGGACAGCGGACGAAGCGGTTATTGTCCGGCGTCATTTGGGGGGGAGTTCCGGGAAAAGCGAATTTGAAATTGGAGGAAAAACAATGGACGAAAACAAACGTGGTTCATTTGGCAGTACAATCGGCTTTCTGCTCTCTGCCATCGGTTCTGCCGTCGGCCTCGGCAACATCTGGGGCTTCCCGTACAAGATGGGCAGATGCGGCGGCTTTACTTTCCTGATCGTTTACCTGGCTCTGGCGGCATTTGTCGGCTTTGCCATCATGCTCTCTGAGCTGGCGATCGGCCGCAGCACCGGCTTCGGCCCGGTCAACGCCTACAAGAAGGTCTCGAAGAAGTTCAAGTGGATCGGCTGGCTGGCCATCATCGCCCCGTTCCTGATCATGACCTTCTACTCGGTCCTCGGCGGCTACTGCATCTATTACATGGTCATCAACGTCGTCGGCATGTTCAGCGGCATGCCGGACAGCAGCTCCTTCGCGGCTCTGCTCACCAACCCGTGGGCCAGCATCGGCTGCATGGTTCTGTTCATGGTCATCTGCTATCTCATCAACCGCGGCGGTGTCGGCGGCGGCATTGAGAAGTTCAACACGATCGGCATGCCCGCACTGTTCGTCATGCTCGTCATCGTCATCATCCGTGCCTGGACGCTTCCGAATGCGGACGTCGGCCTCAAGTATATGTTCGTCCCCGGCTACGCTCTGAAGGCGGGCTTCTTTGACAAGGCGCCCGGCTTTATGGAAGTTCTCGCAACGGCCGGCGGCCAGATGTTCTTCTCCCTGTCTCTTGCCATGGGCGCCATGATCACCTACGGCTCCTACCTCGGCAAGAATGAGAACCTCCCGAAAAACTCCGTCATCATCGTTATCTCCGATACCCTCGTTGCCATCATGGCCGGTCTCGCCGTTATCCCGGCGGCCGTCGCCAACGGCATCGCCAAGGGCATGGCCGTCTCCGAGATCAAGCTCGGCGGCCCGAACCTCCTGTTCGCCACGCTGCAGGACGTGTTCCATGACATGGGCACCATCGGCGGTATCTTCGGCCTGATCTTCTACGCCCTCGTTCTGATCGCGGCCATCTCCTCCGCCATCTCCCTGATCGAGGCGGTCTCCGTCACCTTCATCGACCACGCCAGCGCCAAGGGTCACGAGCGTGACCGCAACAAGGTGCTCGCCGTCGTCTGCCTCGCCATCACCCTGCTGGCCTGCCTCGTCGCGGTTGACGGTCTCGGCTCCAACGGCATCGCGCCGAAGGATCTGTTCCACATCAACTCCAAGGCTGACTGGTGCGCTGACTGGCTCGACTTCATGGATATGATTTCCGAAGGCATTGCCATGCCGCTCGGCGCCATGCTCATGTCCATCATGGTCGGCTGGGAGATCAAGCCGAAATCCCTGTACGGCGAGATCGACAGCGGCTACAACGGCCACATCCACGGCTTCTACACCTTCTGCATCAAGTATCTCTGCCCCGTGATCATGTTCTTCATCCTGCTTGTGCAGATCAGCACGTTCTTCGGTCTGGGCTGGTTCAACTGATCGCAGCAGCGGAAACCTTTCGTACAACGAAACAAAACAACCGCAACCGGCAGCCTTTTTGGCTGCCGGTTTTTGTTGCGCTGTCCGCCGTGTGGCAGGGATGACTACGTTGTTTCTCCGGGCGGGGAAGAGGAACCGCCGCTTCCGGCCGTTTGTTCTGACTGCCGCAGCGGAAGAACGGAAAAAGCGCCGTGCAGATGGCTCTGCGCGGCGCTCTTCCGCTGGGGAAAATAAAGATGGGAGAAAGAAAAAAGAGGATTGGTAAGTTTGCGGCGGCGGGGCGGTTACCCGCCGCCGATGGACGATAGAGAGGGGATGCGCTTACTTCGTGCTGTCGCTGGCGCGGTCGAATGTGACGGTCAGCGTCAGCGTCTCGCCGTTGCGCGAGACGGTCAGCGTGGCGCTCTCGCCGGCGGAGTAGCCGCGCAGGGCACTGCGCAGCGCGTCGCCGGAGGAGACGGTCGTGTCGTCGATGGCGGTGATGATGTCGCCCGCCTTCAGGCCGGCCTTCTCGGCGCAGCTGCCGCTGTTGACGGAATTGACATACGCGCCGTCCGGCATGTTGTAGTACTGCGCGGCGCTCGACGGGATGGCCTGCAGCGTGATGCCAAGCTGAGCGCGGTCAGTCACGGTGCCGTTTTTCATCAGGTCGTTTGCGATGGCCACGGCGTCATTGACCGGGATGGCGAAGCCCAGACCCTCCACGCCGGAGGAGCTGTATTTCGCGGTCACGATGCCGATGACCTGACCGGAGGTGTTGTACACTGGGCCGCCGGAGTTGCCGGCGTTGACGGCAGCGTCGATCTGGAACATGTTGATGCCGCTGTCGGTGCCGTCGGAGGTGGTAATGGTGCGGTCGAGCGCGCTGATCATGCCGCTCGTCATGGTGAACTCCAGTTCGCCGAGCGGGTTGCCCACGGCATACACCGTGTCGCCGACGGCCATGCTGTCGCTGTCGCCGAAGGTGACGGGCGTCACGCCGCTAGCGTCGATCTTGAGCAGGGCAATGTCGTTGTCCTCGTCCACGCCGACAATGGTCGCCTGATAGGTCGTGCCGTCGTAGGTGAGCACGGACACGCTGTAGCCGTACTGGTGCGCGGTGGAGATGACGTGGTAGTTTGTGAGCACATAGCCGTCGTCCGTGATGAAAAAGCCGCTGCCGCAGCTCGCCTGGGAGCTGGTCTGGCCGAAGTAGTTGGTGTAGGTCACTTCCGTCGTGATGGCGACGACCTGCTTGCATGCCAGATCATAGATCGACGAGGCGGAGCTCGGGTCGGAGCTGACCGGCTGCGTCACGAGCGTGCCGTTGGAGCTCGAGGCGGTGCTGCCGCCGGTCCTGCCGGAGCGGGTGATGAGCCCCGCGATCGCGCCGCCGCCAAGGCCGCCGAGCAGCGCGCACACGAGACACAGGCACGCGATGCGCGTGATGAGCCGCTTTTGCTCCGGCGTGCGCACGGTCTTGGGCTTTCTCGGGTGGTGCTTGTGCTTGGGCTTCTCGGCCCAGGCGTCGTCGTTCGGCGTGTAGTAGCGCGGCGGGGTGCTGCCCGCGTCGTCGCTGGGGTGGAAGTTCGCGTCCTCGTAGCTGTGCTCGGCCTCGGGGCGGACGATGTGGTACGTCATGTCCTCGCTGTCGTCGATCTTTGCGCCGCAGCTCGTGCAGAAGCTCGCGCCCGGCTCGAGCGCCGCGCCGCACTGCGGACACACGCGGCCCGGTGCGGCGGTGTTCTCGGCATCCGCCTGCGCGGAAGTGTTTTCAGCTTCCGGCTGTTCGTTTTCGGGGAAATTGGAAGCGTCGTTCATGTTATCTGCCTCCCGGCTGATTGGTTTTTTGAAGTGCCTATATCGTAGCCGATATTTGTAACAGAGACATGAACAAAGGGCGAAGATTTTTCGAATATTCCCAAAAGCATTTGTGAACACTGCGTCCGATTTGTGAACGCGCGGCAAAAAACCGCCCGCACATCGTCGGATGTGCGGGCGGTAGGGCTTTGCGGGTGTTACCGGCCGAAGCTGCTGTCGGTCGTTTCATAGGTGTTGATGGCCGGCTGCGTGTCGGCATCGCCGCCGTACTTGCTCGAGTCACCCTCGAGCAGCGGCTCGATGCCGTGCGCGCGCAGCCACGCGAGCGTGCGCGTGGAATCGGTCAGCGGGGTGTAGTCGACGTCGGCGTAGGTCGTTTCGCCTGTTGCCGGGTCGTACTGGCTGAGCTGATAACCGATGGTCACGGCGTAGGCCGTGCTCTGCCGCGTGCCGCTGTCGGTCAGCCAGGCGCGGCCCATGGTGCCATCCGCGCAGTCGGGCACGATGGCGTTTTCGTACAGGTCGAGCGCCTGCTCGGCCGTGAGCTCCATGTAGAGGTAGTCGCCGCTTTCGGTCTCATAGCCGATGTTTGTGTAGGTGAGGTGCTCGAGCGTCACGGCCAGCTCCGGCGTGTTGCGCGTGGTGCGCGCTTCGTCGCAGTTGAGCACCTGCTCGATCTGCGCCAGACGCGTGCTCGTGTCGGGGAGCGTGTATTCGCGCATCAGCACCTTGCCGTTCGAGAGCTTGTAGGTCAGCTGCAGACTGGTGATGCTGGTGTCGTCCGTGATCTTTTCGCGCTCCGCCACGACGGCGCGGTGGATGTCCTCCACGGCCTGAATGTTCTCCGCCTCGGTGAGCGTGGAGTTGTAACCGTTGCAGATGATGCGCACGCTTTTGACCTGCGCGGTATCCGGGATGCGGCGGGCGTAGCCCGAGAGGTCGCACTTTGCGCCGACTACGACGAGGCAGCACACGGCCGCTGTGACCGCGCAGCCGCGCCAGACCGTGCGCGGCACGCGCAGGGATTTGCGGATGACCATCTCGCTGATGACAAAGCCGAGCGCCGCACCAAGAACGGTCAGCAGCAGAAACGGCGCCAGTTGCGCCCGGTAGGCCGGCACGTTGAGCAGCATGCCGTACACGCCGACCGGCAGCGCCAGCCCGGCGAAGAGCGCCACGATATACTTCAGCACCGGCTTGAGCACCGGGATGGCGACGGTGTCGCCCGCGCTCTCCATGCGGCGGCGCCGGTAGAGCTGACCCGCGCACACGAGCAGCAGCAGCGCGAACGCCGCCCAGACGAGCGGATAGGTCCAGCCGGAGAAGCTGCTGACGGCGGCCTCTGCCTCCGTGCCGCTGATCGGACGCAGCAGGTGGTCTCTGCTGACACTTGTGCGCCGCATGAACAGCACCAGCGGGGAGAGCCAGTCGACCGGCAGATCCACCATGCCCGACATGCCGTACACGAACATGTAGAGCACGGATTCGATGAGCAGCTGGAAGCCCACGGCGATGAAGTTCACGAGCAGGTACAGGCACGGCAGCATGACCACGTGGCCGGTGAACATGGCGCACAGCACGGCGATGCCGTAGAACACGACCGTCTCGAGCGCGAGTATGCCCAGCCAGATGAGCAGCGGCTCGATGACGAGTCCGAAACGCGTGGCCTCAATGAGCACGGCGAGGCCGAAGATCACGGCCTCGGCTGACAGCAGCATCACAAGGCCCGCCAGCAGGTGCGTGCGGAACATGCACCCGCGCCGGATCGGCAGGGAGGCGGCCAGCCCCGCGCCGCGCGGTGTGTACAGATAGCCGAACATGGCGGCGGCTGCGAGCAGGCCCGCGCAAAACGCTGTCAGCGGCAGCAGCATCTGCGTCTCGGAGAGAATGACGTTCGAGAGATAGCTGATCTGCTCGGTCGACACATACGGTATCGTCGAGCGCGCGTTGAGCAGCACACCCGGCAGCATGATAAACAGGATCACGCCGTAGATGACCCACAGCGGCCACCAGCGCGACAGGCACTTGCGAAACTCCGTTCCGTTACAGAAGGATGTCTTTGACGGCATAGTCCGCACCTCCCAGTTCATAAATAAAGATCTCTTCGAGCGTCAGCGGCACCACGTCGAGGTACTGCGGCTGCGCGGTGGACAGGCGGTTCGTGACCTCGGCGGCGTCGCCGTGCACGATCAGCGTGTACAGGTGGCCCTGACTGCTCTGGTGCAGGATGTCGAGCCCATCGGGCAGCTTCGCCTCGTCCGGCAGGGCGACGAGCACCTTGACGATGTTGGCCTGCAGCTCCGTGAGCGGGTGCTCGAGCAGGACCTTGCCGCCGTTCATGATGCCCACGTGGTCGCACACGTCCTCGAGCTCGCGCAGATTGTGCGACGAGATGAGCACGGTCGTGCCGTTTTCGGCCACGTCGGCCAGCACGAGGTTCCAGACCTGGCGGCGCATGACGGGGTCGAGCCCGTCGACCGGCTCGTCGAGGATGAGCACGTCCGGCCGCAGGCTCATCGCCAGCCAGAACGCGGCCTGCTTCTGCATGCCCTTGGACAGGCGGCGGATCTGCCGCTTCGGGTCGAGCTGAAACACCTCGCCGAGTTTCTGATAGCGTTCGGCGTCAAACTTCGGGTAGATGCCGCGGTAGTAGCGCATCATGTCCGGGATCGTCGCCTGCGGGAAATAGAACACGTCGTCCGGGATGTAGGCGATGCGCGCCTTGACGGCCGGGTTTTCGTACACGGGCTGGCCGTCGATGTCGATCGCGCCGCTGTCCGGGCGGTAGATGCCCGTCAGATGGCGGATGAGCGTGGACTTGCCCGCGCCGTTCGGCCCGACGAGGCCGTACACCGCGCCGCGCGGCACGGTCATGGTCACGCCGTCGAGCGCGCGGAAGCCGTCAAACGTTTTGACGACATCTTTGACTTCAATCATGGTTCGTTCCTCCTTCGGGAATGCGGCGGCGCAGCTCCTCACTGCGCATGCCGAGGTACAGCAGCTCCTGCACGGCCGCGTCGAACTGCTGCAGCAGGGCGACCTGCCGCGCGGGATCGTCCGGGATCTGGGCGCAGACGTAGCTGCCGCGTCCGGCGACGGAGCAGATGTAGCCCTCCGTCTCCAGCTCGTGGTAGGCGCGCTGGATCGTGTTCGGGTTGATGGTCAGCTGCGTGGACAGCTCGCGCACCGAGGGCAGCTTTTCGCCCAGCGGCAGCGTGCCGGACACGATCAGCCGGCGCAGCCCGTCGCGTACCTGTTCATAGATCGGCCGGGAATCGCGGTAATTGATCGAGATCGTAGTGCAACACCAACTTTCTGTAGCGTATTAACTGTATTAACCGTGTTGGTACAGTTAAGGTACCATGCGCCGGTGCATCTGTCAAGGGGTAAGATGCATTTCGGCAGAAAAAGTTCCCGGGCACTGTGTGCTGCCCGGGAACGGTACTTATCTTATTTCTGCCCCTCGCGGCTTTCGAGATAGACCATGAGCGTTGCAATGTCGGCGGGGGAGACGCCGGAGATACGGCTGGCCTGGCCGAGACTGGCGGGGCGGATGTCGCTGAGCTTCTGCCGTGCCTCGAGCCGCAGGCAGGACACCTGCCGGTAGTCGAGATCCGGCGGCAGCAGCCGCTCTTCGAGCCGGGTGAACTCCGCCACCTGCCGCAGCTGGCGCTGGATGTAGCCCGCGTACTTGAGCCGGATCTCCGCCTGCTCGGTTACGACGCGCGGCAGCTCCGGCCGCGCGGGGTCAAACGGTGCGAGGTCGGCATATGTGATCTGCGGCCGGCGCAGGAGGTCGGCCAGGCTCACGCCCGAGCTCGTCGGCGCGGTGCCGCGCGCGGTGAGCATCGCGGCGAGGGCGTCCGACGGGGCGAGGTGCGTTTTCTCCAGCCGGGTGCACTCGGCGTCCACCAGCCGGTATTTTTGCTGCACGGCGGCAAAGCGCTCGTCCGATACCAGCCCGATCCGGTGGCCGATGGCGCTCAGGCGCTCGTCGGCGTTGTCCTGCCGGTGCAGCAGGCGGTACTCCGAGCGGGAGGTCATGATGCGGTACGGTTCGTTCGTGCCCTTGGTCACGAGGTCGTCCACGAGCGTGCCGATGTACCCGTCCGAGCGGCGGAGGATCATCGGCTCACGCCCCAGCAGCTTCAGCGCCGCGTTCACGCCCGCGACGAAGCCCTGCACGGCCGCCTCCTCGTAGCCGGACGAACCGTTGAACTGCCCCGCGCCGTAGAGGCCGGGCACTTTCTTGACCTCGAGCGTCGGCAGCAGCTCCGTCGGGTCCACGCAGTCATATTCGATCGCGTAGGCGCAGCGGGTCATCTCCGCGTGCTCGAGTCCCGGCAGCGTGTGCAGCATTGCGACCTGCACGTCCTCCGGCAGGGAGGAGGAGAAGCCCTGGATGTAGAGCTCTTCCGTGTCCAGCCCCATCGGCTCGATGAACAGCTGGTGCCGCGGCTTGTCGGGAAAGGTCATGATCTTCGTCTCGATGGACGGGCAGTAGCGCGGGCCGACGCCCTCGATCACGCCGGAGTAGATGGGGCTGCGGTCGAGGTTCGCGCGGATGATGGCGTGCGTGCGCTCGTTGGTATAGGTCAGGTAGCACACGGCCTTGTTCTCGACCGGGTGCGTGGTGGAAAACGAGAACGGCTCGATCTCCGCGTCGCCCGGCTGCAGCTCCATGCGCGAGAAGTCCACCGTGCGCGCGTTCACGCGCGGCGGCGTGCCGGTCTTAAAGCGGCGCATGCGCAGCCCCAGCGCCTTGCAGCACTCGGCCAGCGGCCCGGCGGCCGCCAGCCCGTCCGGCCCGGAATCGCGCAGCACGTCGCCCACGATCGTGCGCCCGTGCAGATACGTGCCCGTGGCGAGCACGGCGGCGCGGCAGCGGTACACGGCGCCGTTTGCCGTCACGACGGCGCTGACGCGGCCGTCCTCTGTCTCGACGGCCACGACCTCCGCCTGCTTGACGCGCAGGTTCGGCTGCAGCTCGAGTGTGTGCTTCATCACGGCCTGATACTTCCGCCGGTCGGCCTGCGCGCGCAGCGAGTGCACGGCCGGCCCTTTGCCGCGGTTGAGCATCCGGTACTGGATGCAGGCCCGATCGGCTGCACGCGCCATCTCGCCGCCGAGCGCATCGAGCTCGCGCACGAGGTGGCCCTTGCCCGTGCCGCCGATGGCGGGGTTGCAGGGCATATTGCCGATGGCGTCCATATTGATGGTAAAGCAGACGGTGTCCAGTCCCAGCCGCGCGGCGGCCAGCGCGGCCTCAATGCCCGCGTGGCCCGCGCCGACGACGGCGACGTCACAGCTTCCGGCGTCATAACGCATGACGAGATCCCTCCGGATTCTTATTAGAATAACAACAAAACTTTATTTTACCCGTTTCGCGCCCCGAATGCAAGAGCGGCGTGGCATGCGCGGGGGCAAAAACGGTTGTGCAGCATCCGCACAACAAAATTTGAAAAAGGTCTTGCTTTATCGTGCTAATGTGGTAATATAACAGCGTGCTAACAAGCAAAACAAAATTTTGAGAATATGACGAAGGAGAACCGACATGAAAAAGATGACGAAAGTGATCTCGCTGGCGCTCGCGCTGGTGATGTGCCTGGCGCTGTGCGCCTGCGGCAGCAAGACGGACGACGGCAACACCGCCGCCGACGGAAAGAGAACCTTTATTATGGGCGTCGATCCGGAATACCCGCCGTTCAGCTATCTGGGCGACGACGGCAAGTACACCGGCTTTGACGTGGAGATCGCTCAGGCCGCCTGCGATCTGCTCGGCTGGGACCTGCAGGTCTTTGGTGTGAACTGGGATCAGAAGCTGGTGCAGCTCGATGCCAAAGAGTGCGACTGTGTCTGGTCCGGCATGACCATCCTCGACAGCATGAAGGATGCCGGCTATGTGCTCTCCAAGCCCTACTACGATAACACGCAGGTCATCATGGTCAAGGAAGGCAGCGACATCAAGTCCTCCGCGGATCTGGCCGGCAAGAACGTGGCCGTGCAGCTGGGCACCTCCGGCGAGTCCCTCCTGTCCGAGGGCGGCGACCTTGAGAGCCTGGCCAAGACCTTCGGCAAGCTCACGACCTGTGACAGCTTCCTCAAGTGCTTCACCGAGCTGGGCGGCGGCGCCGTGGACGCCGTGATCGTCGACAAGCCCGTGGCGACTTCTTATGCGCAGGAAAACGCCGGCTTCACCATCCTCGACGAGGAGCTGGGCGCCGAGCAGTACGGCATTGCCTTCCGCTCCGGCGATCAGGAGCTGTGCGACGCCATCGAGGGTGCGGTGCAGCAGCTGGTTGACAACGGCACTTACGCGAAGATCGCTGCGAAGTATCCCGACATCGTCAACAACCTGACCTACCTGAACAAGTAAGCACGACAGAAATTCCATCACGTCTCCCGGAGGCTTTTGCGGCCGCCGGGAGCGTGTGCGTAACAGTGAGGATCCTTTATGACTTTACTTACGATGATCATGAAAATGAGCGAGGGTCTCGGCAAGACCTGCGCCATTTTCTTTCTGACGATCCTGTTCTCGCTCCCGCTGGGCATGCTCATCACGCTGCTGCGTATGAGCAAGAACAAGGTCGTTTCCAGCGTGACCCGTTTTGTGATCGCGGTTTTGCGCGGCACGCCGCTGATGCTGCAGCTGCTCGCCGTGACCTATGGCCCGTACTACCTCTTTGGTACGGCCGTCGCCAAGAACAAGCTCATCCCCGTCGTCATCGCCTTTGCCATCAACTACGCGGCCTATTTTGCCGAGATCTACCGCGGCGGCATTGAGTCCATCCCCGTGGGGCAGTATGAGGCGGCGAACGTCCTGGGCTACACCAGGGCGCAGACTTTCCTGCGCATCATTCTGCCGCAGGTCGTCAAGCGCATCATGCCCAGCATCACCAACGAGGTCGTCACGCTCGTCAAGGACACCTCCATGGCCTTCACCGTCTCCTATCAGGAGATGTTCACCATCGGCAAGCAGATCGCCAACTCCCAGACCAGCTTCATGCCGTTCCTTGTGGCGGGCGTGTTCTACTTCGTGTTCAATGCCATCGTTGATTTTGTCATGGGCAAGATCGAAAAGCGCATGGACTACTACAAATAAGGAGGTGCCGTCATGAGCGTATTGGAACTCAATCACGTCAAAAAGTCGTTTAATAACGGGACGCTGCACGTCCTCAAGGACATCAGCCTGAGCGTCGAAAAGGGCGAGGTCGTGGCCATCATCGGCCCGAGCGGCAGCGGCAAATCCACGCTGCTGCGCTGCGCCACGCTGCTCGAGCGCATCGACTCCGGCGAGGTCTGCTTTGACGGGCACTACGCCGCACGCACGGGCGACGACGGCGCCGCCGTCTACGCCGACAAGGCGGAGCTCAAGCAGATCCGCAACTATTTCGGCCTCGTTTTTCAGCAGTTCAATCTCTTCCCGCACTACTCTGTACTCAAAAACGTTATGGACGCGCCCATCTGCGTGCAGAAGCGCGATCGCGCGGAGGTCGAGGCGTCCGCGCGCAAGACGCTCGAGAAGATGGGCCTCGGCGACAAGGCCGACGCCTATCCGTGCCAGCTCTCCGGCGGCCAGCAGCAGCGCGTGGCCATCGCCCGCGCGCTGGAGATGAACCCCGAGATCCTGTTTTTCGACGAGCCGACCTCCGCGCTCGACCCCGAGCTCACGGGCGAGGTGCTCAAGGTCATCCGCGCGCTCGCCGAGGAGCACATGACCATGGTCATCGTCACGCACGAGATGGCCTTTGCCCGCGCCGTGGCTGATAAGGTCATTTTCATGGACGGCGGCGTCATCGTCGAGCAGGGCGCGCCCGAGGCGGTCTTTGGCGATACGCAGCAGGAGCGCACGAAGCAGTTCCTCGCACGCTACAATGAGCGGCCGTGACAAAAATGTAAGAGAAAATTCAGCTTTTCCCTCTTGCACCGCCGTGCAAGATTCGGTATGATAAAAAGCGCATCGGGTTCCGGTGCGCTTTTTTGATTTTTCATTTGGGAGGGCTTCCCTTGAAGCATACAAAACGGATTGCGGCGCTGCTGCTTGCGCTCGCGCTGTGTTTTTTCTGCGCAGCGTGCAGCAAGACGGTCGGCAGCTACCGCGTGGTCAAGACGCTCGGTACGGAGCAGTTTCGCATCGGCTTTCGGGACGGGGATCAGGCGGCGGTGTATGTCAATGCCGCGCTCAAGGTCCTCGCGGCCGACGGGACGATCCACAGCCTCGCGCTCAAGTGGTTCGGCACGGACAACACGACCTTTGACAGCGATGCCAATGCGCTCGACGCGCTCGGCGACATTCCGCAGCGTACGTTCATCATGGGCCTGAACGAGGAGCGCTTTCCCATGAGCTACGCCGACGGCGACGGTTACAGCGGCTTTGACGTCGAGCTCGCGCAGGCGGTCTGCGCCCGCCTCGGCTGGACGCTGCAGTATCAGCCGATCTCGAACCAGAACGCCTATGTCGAGCTCTCAAGCGGTAATGTCGACTGTGCCTGGGGCGGCATGGTGCTCGACCAGACCGACAGCAAGGACAGCAAGAACAAGAAAAAGCAGAAGATGACGCTCACCGCGCCGTATCTCGAAAATGAGCTGCAGCTCATCGTGCGCGGCGACTCGAAATACCGCACGGCCAGCAGCCTCAAGAGCACGACCGTCCTGCTCGGCACGGACGAGACGTACATGACCGCCCTCTCGGCCGACGAGAAGCTCATGAAAGCCTTCGGCGCGGCTCAGCGCGTCACCGGCGGGTCGAAGGCCTGCTTCGAGGCGCTCTCGGCCGGAGACTGCGCCGCCATCGTGGCCGACAGTACGGCGCTCGCTTATTATACGCACTGACCGTCTGGCCGCCCGCGCGGGGCTCTGCGCGGGCGGCTTTTTGTGCGGAGGGGTGCGCTTTTTCGCCGCGATCCGCAAAAAGAGCTCCCGCTTTCGCGTCAACTGTGCTATACTGGCTATGTCCGCGCCTGCCAGACTGGCGGAATTTTTTACTCGCGCGGGCAGAAACACAGGTACGCCTATGTCGAACAGCAACAATAAATATAAAACCCTCGTGTCCAACACCATGCTCATCAGCCTCGGCACCTTCGGCAGCAAGCTGCTGGTGTTTTTCATGGTGCGCTTTTACACGAGCTATCTCACCCCCGCGGACTACGGCACCGCCGACCTCATCACGCAGACGGCCAATCTGCTCTTCCCGCTCATCAGCCTCGGCATCACGGACGGCGTGTTCCGCTTCGCCGTGGACCACACCGAGCAGCGGCGCAACATTTTCTCCGTCGGCGTGTATACGATCCTGGCGGGCGCTGTGCTACTCGTGGCCATTTTGCCGCTGCTGGGGCTCTTCCCACAGTTTGACGGGTTCCTCTGGCTGATCGCGCTCTATACGATGTGCTCGTGCTTCCACTCGCTGTGCGCGCAGTTTGTGCGCGCCGAGGGACACACGGCGCTCTACGCCGTGCAGGGCATGATCAATACCGTGCTCGTCATCGGACTGAATGTGCTCTTCCTCGTCGGCCTGCGCATGGGCATCACGGGCTATGTGCTCTCCGTCGCGCTGGCGGATCTGGCGTGCACGCTGCTTTTGTTCGTGCGCGAGCGGCTCTGGCGTCAGCTCATGCTCCGCCCGGGCTGGGCGGCCGCGCGCGAGATGCTGGCCTACAGCATCCCCATGATCCCGACGACGGTGTTCTGGTGGATCACGAGCGTGTCCGACCGCTACATGGTCACGGCCTACCTCGGCGTGGACGCCAACGGTATTTACGCCGTGTCGTACAAGATGCCGACGATCCTGTCGCTCGTGTCGAGCATTTTCATGGAGGCGTGGCAGTTTTCCGCCGTGTCCGAGGCGCAGGGCAGCCGGCGCGAGCACATCCGCTTCTTCTCGAAGGTCTGGTGCTCGTTCCAGTCGGTGATGTTCCTCGCCGGCGCGTGCATCATCGCCTTCGCCGTGCCGGAGATCCACGTGCTCACGACCGAGCAGTATTACGGCGCGTGGCTGTATGTGCCGGTGCTCGGCATGGCCATGGTCTTTTCCGCGTTCGTGAGCTATCTCGGCAGCGTCTACATGGTCGAAAAGTGCAGCAAGCGCACGTTCGTCACGTCCATGATCGGCGCGCTGCTCAATATCGCGCTCAACTTCCTGCTCATCCCGTCGAAGCTCGGCGTGCAGGGTGCGGCCATTGCCACGTGCGTGAGCTATTTTGTCGTGTTTGTCATCCGGGCGGTGGATGCGCGCAAGTTCATCCCGTTCCGGTTTTACGTTGTCGGCGTCACGGAAAACTGCATCCTGCTGACGGTGCAGACGCTCTTCATCGTCCTGCAGCTTCCGGGCTGGAAGATCGCGCAGGCAGTGTGCATTTTGCTGCTGCTCCTGCTTAACCGCAAGCCGCTTCTGGACGGCGCGGGCAAGATCGTCCGTTTCCGCCGCTGACGCAACTTTTTGGAGGATTTGTAATTTGAAGATTTGGAACAGCCTGTTTGGAAAGATCATCCTGACCTTCCTCATCTCCATGGTGCCGGTGCTCGAGCTGCGCGGCGCGATCCCGATCGGCGTGGCGCACGGCCTGGATTACCGCATCGCCATTGCGGTGTCCATCCTCGGCAACCTCTTGCCGGTGCCGTTCATCGTGCTCTTCATCCGCAAGATCTTTGCCTGGCTGCGCACGAAGAGCGAGCGGCTCAACGGCTTTGTCACGCGCATGGAGCAGCGCGCGCTCAAAAAGTCGGACACCGTGCGCCGTGCGCGCTTCTGGGGCCTGTTCATTTTTGTGGCCATTCCGCTGCCGGGCACCGGCGCGTGGACGGGCTCGCTCATCGCGGCCATGTTGGAGATGCGCGTCAAGGAGGCCTTTCCGCCAATTGCGCTCGGCGTCGTCACGGCCGGCATCATCGTCGCCGTCGTGACGTATGGCGCGGCGTCGCTGCTGTTTTAATTCCAACGAGGACCGCTTCGCCGGGCTTTTTGGCGCACGCAAAAAAATCCCGCTGTCCGATGGGACAGCGGGATTTTTCTGTTTTTATGTACGGCTTACTCGGCAAACGCTTTTTCCAGCGCCTCGAGCTCCTCGCGCAGCTCGTGCGGCAGCTTGTCGCCGAACTGCTCGAAGTATTCGCGGATGCCCGCGCAGTTTTCGCGCCAGCTCTTCGCGTCGAGCGTCAGCAGCTCCTTGAGCGTCTCGACCGTCACGCCGCTGCCGTCGAGGTCAATGTCCTCGGGCTTCGGCTCGTAGCCGATGACCGTCTCGTCCGCGCCCACCTCGTCGAAGCAGCGCTTGAGGATCCACTCGAGTACGCGCAGGTTGTCGCCGAAGCCCGGCCACAGGAAGCGGCCGTTGTCATCCGTGCGGAACCAGTTGACGTTGAAGATCTTCGGTGCGTTCGGCAGCTTCTCGCCCATGTCGAGCCAGTGCTGCCAGTAGTCGGCCATGTTGTAGCCGCAGAACGGGCGCATGGCCATCGGGTCGCGGCGCACGACGCCGACAGCGCCGGTCGCGGCGGCCGTCGTCTCGGACGCCATCGTTGCGCCGACGAACACACCGTGCGCCCAGTCGCGGGACTGGTAGACCAGCGGGGCGGTCTTTGCGCGGCGGCCGCCGAAGATGATCGCGCTGATCGGCACGCCTGTGCCCTTGAAAAACTCCTCGCTGATGCACGGGCAGTTCTCCGCCGGAGCGGTGAAGCGGCTGTTCGGGTGCGCGCCGCGCGTGCCGTCGCTGCCGTCCCACACTTCGCCCTTCCAGTTGCGCAGGTGGCCCTTGGGCGGCCGCTTGGTCATGCCCTCCCACCAGACGGTCATGTCGTCCTCGTTGAGCACGACGTTCGTGAAGATGGTGTTTTTGCTCGTGGATGCGAGCGCGTTCGGGTTAGATCTCTCGCTCGTGCCGGGGGCAACGCCGAAGAAGCCGTTTTCGGGGTTCACGGCCCAGAGACGGCCGTCCGGGCCGACGCGCAGCCAGGCGATGTCGTCGCCGACGGTCCAGCACTTCCAGCCGTTTTTGCGGTAGCCCTCGGGCGGGATGAGCATGGCGAGGTTCGTCTTGCCGCACGCAGACGGGAACGCGCCCGTCACATAGCGCACTTCGCCTTTGGGGTTCTGGATGCCGAGGATGAGCATGTGCTCTGCCAGCCACCCCTCGCGGCGGCCGAGCACGGAGGCGATGCGCAGCGAGAAGCACTTTTTGCCCTGCAGCACATTGCCGCCGTAGTTGGAGTTGACGGAGATGATCTTGTTCTCCTCCGGGAAGTGGACGATGTAGCGGTTCTCGGGATCGAGCGTGACCTTGGAGTGCACGCCGAGGATGACGTCGCTGCTGTCGCCGAGCGCGTCGAGCACCTTCGTGCCGATGCGCGTCATGATGGCCATGTTCAGCACGACGTAGATCGAGTCCGTGACCTCGATGCCGTACTTGGCAAATGGGGAGCCGATCACGCCCATCGAGTAGGGGATGACGTACATCGTGCGGCCAGCCATGGCGCAGCGCAAAATCTCGTGCAGCTTGGCCTTCATCTCGTCCGGATCCATCCAGTTGTTCGTGGGGCCGGCCTCTTCGCGGGTCCTGGAGCAGATAAATGTCCGGCCCTCGACACGCGCCACGTCGTTGACGTCGCTGCGGTTGAGATAGCAGCCGGGCAGCTTTTCTTCATTGAGTTTGATGAGCTCGCCGGTTTCCACGGCGATCTTGCGCAGGGATTCGAGCTGGGCCTCCGAGCCGTCGATCCAGACGATCTCTTTCGGGGTCGTGAGTTCGGCAGTTTTCTGCACCAGCTCCAGTACGGACGGGTTTTGCGTCAGTTCCATGTTGTGAGGTTCTCCTTTTTGACTAAAATTTCTCGACCTTAATCCGTATCTATACTACATTTCTCTGAAAACACCTTACACCATCCCGCCGCGCCTGTAAACCCCAAAACGGAAACTTTTCCTGTGAACCTTTTCACACAGGCGCATTTGTGCTACAATGCGCGCAGACATCTCTGACCCGAGGAGGGGAGCGAAATGTGGAAAACCATTGTGCCGGCGGCGGCGGTGCTGGCAGCCGAGGCGGTTATCCGCCGGAAGATCAACGCCCTGCCGGCCGAGACCTTCCCGCTGCGCATCGGGCAGCGCGTGCAGCTGCGCCGGGCGCATAACCGCGGCCTGCTGTGCAGCAAGTTTGCACGAAAGCCGCGAGCGGCCGCCGCGCTGCAGACTGCGTCCGCCGCAGCGCTCGCGGCGGTGGCGGCCGTGTGCGCCTGCCGCCGGGGCGGCACGGCGCTGCAGATCGGCATGGGCCTGATGCTCGGCGGCGCGCTGGCCAATCTCATCGAGCGCTGGGCGCGCGGGTCGGTCACGGACTATGTGTACCTGCCGCGGGCGGTCATCCCGTTTTTCCGGCGCATCATCTGGAACGCGGCCGACCTGAGCATCCTGACCGGCTGCACCACAGCAGTGATCGCACTGCTGTGCGAAGAATTGTGATTATGTGAACTGAATTATGTAAACTGTTTGGATACAAAAGCAAATCATTTTTTACAGAAAACGCTTTGTAGTGCACAGTGACAGGATAGGTAAGTTGTTGTTTCGCAAAGGCATTTCTAATATTATGTAAATTAGAATTATGTAAACTATTAAGCATGAAGACAAGGACGCCTGATCGAAAATGAGGCTATCTATTATTCTGCGCTTTGCGCAGAATAATAGATAGCCCCTTGCTCCAACCTCGGAACAAGGGGCTATCCTGCCGTGTTCGGTTCCATCACCCGAACCTCCTTTTTGTTTCGTTTTCCCGCCGTGTGCAGAGGCCTTTGTGCTGCACGCGGACTCCGACCGCTGTGAAGGGAAATGCGTATGCAAGATTCCGCACCACTGCGTGCCGACTCCGGAGTCACAGAACCCTGTCTGCTTCCGGACGATTCAGTACATCGGACTCACCTCCGTCGATTCCGCTGAACCTGTATTCTAAAGGCGCTGCCCCTCGTGAGGGGCTGCTGCTCTCCTCTGATTCTGGCTACAGTATAGCAGTTCGTTTTCTTTTTGTCAATGATTTAATAAACAAAAATCAGGCAGAATGTTCGGCAAAAACGCCGAATTTTCCTGCCTCGCGCCAACGCCCCCTGCAACGCGGGGCGCTGGCAGATCCTCTGCGGCGGCGCGCAAAAGGAAAACCGCCGTGCGTGTCCGTCGGCGCACAGCGGCAGCAGCTTCGGTTCAGCGGTCGCTCGGAGCGGCGCTCTGACCGCCGAAGATCCAGTCGTCCAGATCCTGGCCCATGTGTTTTCACCTCCCGTTGAATTCGCATATGGCCATTCTATGCGCTGCGGTGCGAAAAAATGCACGAACCCGCGCCGTGGAAATAGAAAGAACTTGAAACCATTGGCCGATTGCGCTATAATCTATGCATATTTTCCGTAATCGGAGCCTGTCTCCGCGGGCAACACTATTTTTAAAGGATAAGGTGAATCACGAATGAGTGCATCCCAGGACAAAAAGCGCCGCACAGACGAGCGTGCGCTGGGTACGGAGCGCCGCCAGGTCGCCTCGCAGAAGGAAGCCAAAGAGCGCAAGCAAAGCAAGATCAAGTGGACGGTCGGCTCGATCATCGTCGTGCTGCTCGTTGCCGCCATCCTGATCGGCAACTCCAGTCTCTTTTACACCGCGCGCCCCGCGCTGCAGGTCGGCGATGTGAAGTATTCTTCGGCGGAGGTCAATTATGCCTACCGCTCCGCCTACCTCACGTTCTGCAACCAGTACGGCAGCTATCTGAGCTACGTTGGCCTCGACACCAGCAAGGCGCTCGATGAGCAGGAGTGCCGCATCAGCGATGATTTCGACACCTGGGACGATTATTTCAAGGATGCTGCCGAAAAGAATCTGGTGCAGGTCACGGCGCTGTGCGATGCCGCGCAGAAGGCCGGCGTCACGCTCGACGAGGACGATCAGCATGAGATCGACGAGCAGTTTTCCTACCTCGAGCTCACTGCCAAGCAGTATAAGTACAACTCCGTCAGCAAGTATCTGCAGGCGGCCTATGGCAACGGCGTGACCAAAAAGGTCGTGCGCCATATGCTCGAGCGCAGCGAGCTCGCCACGAAGTACTCGCAGCAGCAGTATGACAGCTACACCTATACGCCCGAGGAGATCGCGGCCAGCTACGCCGAGAATAAGAACAGCTGCGATACATTCAACTATCAGTACTATTTCGTCCAGGCGGATACCGAGGACAGCACGGACGACGACGGCAACGCGACCTCCAAGACCACGGACGCCACGATGGCGGCTGCCAAGGCCACGGCCGACAAGATCGCCGCCGCCACGCATGACGCGGAGAGCTTCACTGCCGCCGTTACGGCCAATGTTCCCGCCAAGACGTCCGAGGACGGCACGAGCACCGCGCCGAGCGTCACGGACAACGCCGATACCAAGGGCTCGAACTTCAGCTCCGCCGTGTACGCCGACTGGCTCTACAGCGCCGACCGCACTGCCAACGACGTGACCGTCGTGGAGCAGGAAAACAGCGGCTACTATGTCGTGCTCTTCGAGAGCCGCGATGATAATACCTACAACACCGTCAACGTCCGCCACATCCTCATCAAGGCGGAGGACAGCGACGGCGACGGCACGTATTCCGACGAGGAAAAGCAGAAAGCCAAGGCCGCGATCGACGATGTTTACGCCCGCTGGGAGCAGAGCGACCAGACCGAGGACGACTTCGCGCAGCTGGCCAACTCCTTCAGCCAGGACAGCGGCTCGAACACGAAGGGCGGCCTGTACGAGAACGTCTACAAGGGCCAGATGGTGCAGGAGTTCAACGATTTCTGCTTCGATCCCGCGCGCAAGCCGGGCGATGTGGGCATCGTCTTTAACGAGAGCGATTCCTACTGCGGCTATCACCTTGTGTATTACGTCGGCCAGGGCGAGCGCTACTGCGACTACCTTGGCGATCAGGCGCTGCGCACGGATGATTTCAACGCCTGGGAGGACACGTTCTTTGATGGCTGGACCAGCACCGAGCTCAAGGGCATGAAGTACGTCGGATAAATCAGACACGCGAAAGATATGCGACAGAGCCGCCCGACGGGCGGCTCTGCGTCTATCTGAAAGCGCGGCTGCTCCATGTCGACAGAGCAGCAGGGGAGCTCGAGGGGGCGAAGTGCCCGCCTCGAATGAGATTTCATGCATCCGGCATTTTTGCTGTGCAAAATGCCGGATGGCGACGGCTTGCACTCTGAGCAAGCCGGGCGCCGCCCGACGGGCGGCTCTGCGTCTATCTGAAAGCAGGGCTTCAACGTTTCCATGTTTCCACGGAGGGATCACCATGATCAAGACAAAAACGCAGCGCTATGACACGACCGTGCTCGACGCGCGCGCCCTTGCCGACGCGCTCGAGATCGAGGAGAAGGCTGGCTGGGAGGTCGCGGAGGCGGGCTATGACGGCACGGACTTCGTTGTGACCTTCGAGCGGGAGGACGCGCGATGACCGAGCAGACCATCCGCACGCAGATGCTCCTCGGCGAGGCCGCGCTCGCGCGCCTGCGCAGCAGCCGCGTCGCCGTGCTCGGCCTCGGCGGCGTGGGCAGCTGGTGCGCCGAGGCGCTGGCCCGCGCCGGCGTCGGCGCGCTCACGCTCGTGGACGAGGACACCGTCAGCGAGAGTAACCTCAACCGCCAGTGCTGCGCGCTGCACTCCACGATCGGCCAGCCGAAGGCGGCCGTCATGGCCGCGCGCGTGCACGATATTGACCCTAGCATCGCCGTCGACGCGCGCGCCGAGCGCTACGAGGCGGCGACGCGGGAGCGGTTTTTCGACACGGAGTATGATTATATTGCCGACTGCATCGATCTCGTGTCGTGCAAGGTGGATCTGATCCGCACTGCGCACGCGCGCGGCATCCCGATCGTGTCGGCGCTCGGCACCGGCAACAAGATGGACGCGAGCCGGTTTGAACTCTGCGACATCAGTCAGACGAGCGGCTGCCCGTTCGCGCGCGTCATGCGCCGCGAGCTGCGCAGCGCCGGCATCACGCACCACGCGGTCGTGTTCAGCCCCGAGCCAGCCATGACGCCCGAGGCGCTGTGCGCCCCGCCGCCGGGCCGCCGGAGCGTGCCCGGCTCGCTGCCGTGGGTGCCGGCCAGCGCGGGACTGCTGCTGGCGCAGAAGATCGTGCTCGATCTGTGCGCCGCGCCGGAGGAGCGGGCATGAAGCCCGTCTGGATCGTGCTGCTGTGCCTGCTGAGCGCGGCGGTGCTGGCGGCGCTGGTGTGGCTGCTCGTGTGGTACATCGAGCAGCGCGTGCTGGCAAAGTCGCTCGGCCGTGCGTCGGAGGGCGCGGACGCGCAGGCCGCGTGGGAGCAGCACATCCTGCGCAAGCAGGGCTGGACGGCCGACTCCGAGCCGGGCAGGGCGGCGCTCGCGCGCGTGCGCGCCGGCGTCGCGGCCATGCAGGAGCAGCCGCACGAGGATGTGTTTCTCCCCGCGCTCGATGGCGCGCGCCTGCACGCGCGGCTCTACCGCGTGCCCCACGCCCACGCCACGGTCATCCTCTGCCACGGCTACCATAGCCACGCCGAGCATGATTTTTCCGCCCAGTTCCCGGCGCTGTATGCCTCCGGCGGCTGCAACCTGCTGCTCATCGACGAGCGCGCGCACGGCCTGAGCGAGGGCAAGTGCCTCACGTTCGGCCAGCTCGAGCGCTACGACATCGCCCAGTGGGTGCACTGGGTGCGCGAGCACTCGCGCGTGCAGCGGCCCATCGCGCTCTACGGTGTGTCGATGGGCGCGGCGTCGGTGCTGCTGGCGGCGCAGCTCCCGGAGCTGAGGGACGAGATCGCCTGCGTCATAGCCGACTGCGGCTATTCCAGCTTCAAGCTGGAGGTCACGGACGCCGTGTGCCACGGTACAAATGCGCCGCGCTGGCTGCAAAAGCCGCTCGCGCGCGCCTGCGTGCGCATCCTGCGGCGCAATGGGCTGGACTTTGCGGCCGTTGATACCACGCCCGGCATGGCGGCGCTCGATCTGCCCATCCTGTTTTTCCACGGCGACGCGGACACTTTCGTCCCCCTGCACCACAGCGAGCGCAACCTCGCCGCCTGCAGGCGGCCGCAGCGGCTCGTCGTCATCCCCGGCGCGGAGCACGCCATGTCCGCGCAGGTCGACCCCGAGCGCTACCGGCATGAGCTGCTGACCTTCCTGTGGCGCAACACGAACTACCTCTGGGACGAGCGCAACAAGCCGCTGAAATGAGCCGGCCGGCCGAGCCGGAGCCCCCAAGCATCCAAAAGCAGAGTCTGGAAAAGAGCACCGTCCGGTGCTCTTTTTTACGCCGCGAAATCTTGAATATTTGACGATTAGTAAAATATACCTGACATTATGAATGGCAAACGATACACTTCGCTTGCATGAAAAAGGAGGCTTGGCTATGCACATCATGACTGGACTTTTGGGAGCTGCCGTCGGTATGGCCATTGCGGCCGTCATTTGGGCCGTAGTGGTCTCCCTGCGCAAGAAGCGGAGCGGCGATGCGCCGCAGTTTGACGAGCGGCAGCTCGCCGCGCGTGCCAAGGCATACAGCAGCGCGTTTTTCACGCTGCTCGGGTATCTCGCCGTCGTGGCGCTGCTCGATTCGGTCGCCGAGGTGCGCTGGGCTGCACGCTCGACGCGCTCTTCTGGCCGGAGGCAGATTCGTGAGCAGCCCCCACTTCCGCTGAAATCTGCGCGTAAATTCGCAAAAATTTCACCACTTAGGTGCAAAAAAGCCGGATGTCTCGGACATCCGGCTTTTTGCCTTGTTTCAGTCCCGTAGCAGGGATGCGGCGGCCGTGCCGATGGCGGAAGCATTCGGTACGGGCTTGCACACGCAGTAGCGCTGGTGCTTCTGCACGAGAAATGCCTCGAGCTCTTCGCTGACGGCCGGGCGCAGGAGCGTCGAGTAGCGAAACAGCGACCCGTCCACGGCCACGACCATCGGGCGGTAGCGGTTTTTCGCGCCGTCGGTCAGAAAGACGATGGCCGCGATGTTTGCGACGATCGCTTTCGCCGCGCGGCCGAACACGCTCTGAATGACCATGGCGGCGGTCTTGCGGTCGGCATCCGCCGCATCGCTCAGCGCTGCGATGGCGCCGCAGTCCGGGCCTGCGCCGAAGGCGTCCGCGTCGGCGGCGGTCAGCACGTCGAGCGCGCGGAGCTTGTCCGCCGTCTCGGGCGCGAACAGCCCGTCTTTTGCCGCGGCGATGAGGGCCAGGCGGCTGAGCTTGCCGAGGTAGCGGCCGCTCGTCATCTTCTCGAACCGGTACGCGCCCGGTGCGGCCGAGGCCGCGTCGAGCGCCTTGTCAAACGCGCTCTGCGGCACGTCGGTGAACGAGCCGGACTCGAGGTTGACGAGCATCTCGCCGTCAGCGTCGCGGCCGAGCTTTTCGATCGCGCGCACCGGCAGCAGGCAGCACGTGTTCGTGCCCGTGCCGTTGACGAGCCCGGCAAAACCGTTGGCGTAGTTGTTGGCGATGGTGGTCGAGCCGCTCAGGTACGTGGCGGGGGTGTCGTTGATGACCGTGATGGGCAGCTTCGTGCAGCCGCGGCGTTCGAGCTCCTCGGCCAGGTCCGCGCCCACGAGGTGATCCTCCCACCCGGTCAGCTGCACCTCTTTGGTCATGCCGAGCACCTTTGCATCCAGCTCCGGCGTGTTCTCCGCCGGGTAGCTGAAGCAGATGCCGATCTGCGTGACCCGGTCGAGCAGCGGCTCGAGCGCGTCGGCTGCCAGCCGGATGAAGTCCATCCAGTCGGCGTCGCGCTCCGAGCCGGGCATGGGCAGCGTGCGCTCGTCCTCGAGGATCGGCTGGCCGAACTCGTAGTGCACGGTGGCGACGCGGAAGTTCGTGCCGCCGGCGTCGATGACGGCGACGCGCTTGCCCTCCGGGGCGGCGACGTGGCCGTGCGGCGCGAGGTAGGCCGGCAGCATCGGCAGGCCGCCCGCCTCGCCGCGCAGGCCGCGCTGCATCGCGGCGAGCAGGGCATCGGTGAGCTCCTGCGTGTCGAGCTGGTCGGGCGCGGCATCATACTTGCGCAGGAAGGCGAGCACGCGCGCGTCGATGTGGATCGCGGGCACGGGCTCGTCCTGCTCCGGCGCGGCGAAGGGGAACGGCGCGCGCGGCGCGGCCGGGGCCTCCGGGGCGGGGGCGGGCTTGCTTTTCTTGAAAAACGGAAGCTTCATATGTGTTCTCTCTCTTTCTTACCGAAAACCCCGCGCCGGGCCCGGCGCGGGGACGGTGATGATTCGGTTGCGGGTCAGGCGTTCGGGGCGTCGCCCTTGGCGCTCTCGACCAGGCCGGCCGCCAGCGCGGCAGCGCCCTGGATCTCGGACGGGATGATGATCTTCGTCGCACGGCCGTCCGCGGCGGCGGCAAAGGCCTCGAGACTCTTGAGCTTGATGACGGCGTCGGACGGCATGGACTCGTTGATGAGCCGGATGCCCTCGGCGGTCGCGCGCTGCACGGTCAGAATGGCCTCGGCGCGGCCCTGCGCCTCAAGGATCTGCTCCTGCTTTTTCGCGTCGGCGCGCAGGATGGCCGATTCCTTTTCGCCCTCGGCCGTGAGGATGGCGGAGCGCTTCTCGCCCTCGGCGCGCAGAATGGCCTCGCGGCGTTCGCGCTCGGCCTTCATCTGCTTTTCCATGGCGCTCTGGATCTCCTTGGGCGGGAGGATGTTTTTGAGCTCCACGCGGTTGACCTTGATGCCCCAGGGGTCGGTGGCTTCGTCGAGGATCTGGCGCATCTTGGTGTTGACGATGTCGCGGCTGGTCAGGCACTGGTCAAGCTCCAGGTCGCCGATGAGGTTGCGCAGCGTCGTGGCCGAGAGGTTCTCGATCGCAAGGATCGGCTGCTCGATGCCGTAGGTGTAGAGCTTCGGGTCGGTGATCTGGTAGTAGACGACGGTGTCGATCTGCATGGTGACGTTGTCCTTCGTGATGACGGGCTGCGGCGGGAAGTCCGCGACCTGCTCTTTGAGCGACAGACGCTTGGCGACCGCCTCGATGAACGGGATCTTCAGGTGCAGGCCGACGCCCCATGTGGTCTTGTAGGCGCCGAGGCGGGTGATGACGTAAGCCTGTGCCTGCGGGACGATGCGGATGTTGCGCACGAGAATGATGAGCGCGATCAGGATGATTCCGTAGAGAACGTATGGCATGGTGATTCCTCCTTATTCTTTTGCGCCCGCGGTCACGCAGGCGGGTGTGACGATGAGCTTGACGCCCTCGATGCGCAGCACGATGGCCGCAGTCCCGGCGGGGATGGGGGCATCGGTCTGCGCGCGGGCGGTCCATACTTTTCCGCCGACGGACACGGCGCCGCGGCCGGCCAGGTTGTCGATATCCTCCGTGACGAGACATTCCTGCCCGATGAGCATATCGGCATTCGTGGGCTGGGTGCGGCTGTTGATATATTTTTTCACCAGCGGGCGCGTCACGGCGAAGGCCGCGATCGACACGGCGAAAAACCACACGAGCTGCAGCCACAGCGGCGCGTGGAACATGGCGGCGATGAGCGCGGCGAGCGCGCCCACGGCAAACCAGATCGTGACCAGACCGGCGGTCAGGCCCTCGACGATCAGAAAGATCACGATCAGGCCGATCCAGATGGCCGGCATGGTGCATGGGATCCCGGCGATGACCATAGACAAAACCTCCTGTTGAGATGCGCGGCAACTGTTTGCCATAGAAATATCATATCTTATTTACAGGATAAAAGCAAGCAAAACACCCGGAATTCCGGCACATGAAATTTCCGGGCGGTTTTCCTCTTTACTTTCCTAAATAATTAGAGTAAAATAATATCCGAAAAATCGTGTTTCAGCATCCATATATCTGATGAGAAATAAGGAGCGCATATGAATAAACAGCATAAAAAACCGCGCTGCGATGACATGTATCGTGCCATCCTGACGCTCAAGACCGTCGATGAGTGCAAGCAGTTTTTCGATGACCTGTGCACGGTCACGGAGCTGCAGGCCATGGAGCAGCGCTATCAGGTGGCGCAGTATCTCGACGCGGGCCTGATCTACAACGACATTCTGGAAAAGACCGGCGCCTCGAGCGCGACGATCAGCCGCGTCAACCGCAGCCTGCAGTACGGCACCGGCGGGTATGAGATCGTGTTCGGCCGGCTCAAGGAGCAGGCGGAAAAAGCTCCGGAGGAGCAGGCGTGAGCGCTTACGGCGCCCTTGCCGCATGGTACGATGCGCTGACCCGCGATGTGGATTATGCCGCGTTCGCGGACTTTTATGAGCAGTGTTTCCAGCAGGGGCGCGGCGCGTGCCACACCCTGCTGGATTTTTGCTGCGGCACCGGCACGCTCACGCGCCTGATGGCCGCGCGCGGGTATGAGATGATCGCAACCGACGGCTCGCCCGATATGCTCATGCAGGCGCAGGCGCACAATGCCGATCTGCCCGCGGACGCGGTGCAGCCGCTGCTGCTGTGCCAGGAGGCGTCCCAGCTCGATCTCTACGGCACGGTCGACGCGGCCTACTGCTCACTCGACGGGATCGACTACCTGCCGCCGGAGGAGCTGCCGGAGGTGCTGCACCGGCTGCACCTGTTCGTGCGTCCGGGCGGGATGCTCATTCTGGACATCCGCGATCCGGCGTCGTTCCGCGCGCTCGACGGCGGCACGTTCGTCGACGAGACGGACGATGTCCTGTGCCTCTGGCGGGCGGAGTTTGACGCGGCGGCCCAGACCATGCACTACGGCATGGATCTGTTCACGCGCGCGGGGGAACTCTGGTCGCGCGCGTCGGAGGAGCACATCGAGTATGCGCACACGCCGGAGCGGCTCGCGCAGCTGCTCACGCAGGCGGGCTTTCTGGACGTGACCGTCCGGCGCGACGGCCCGCAGGCGGATGCCGGGCGCATTTTCCTCACGGCGATGCGCAGCCTGGAATACGGCGTCTGAACTGTGCAAAAACTCCGGATGCGGCTCAATGCGGGCTGCACCTGATTCCAAGATTTCTGAGGTGAAAACAATGGATGAGATCATCCGCGCCGTCTCAAAAGACGGTTTTGTGAAAATTTCGGTCGTCACCGCGCGCGACGCGGTGCAGCGCGCCAACGCCATCCACCACTGCAGCCCGACGGCGATCGCCGCCCTCGGCCGCAGCCTGTGCGCGGCGTCGATGCTCGGCGACCTGCTCAAGGAGGAAAACGGCACGCTCACACTGCGTATCAGCGGCGGCGGGGGACTCGGCAGCATCATCGCCGTATCGGACAGCGAGGGCAATGTGCGCGGCATGGTCTCGAACCCCGCGTTCGACCTGCCCACGCGCCCGGACGGCAAGCTCGACGTCGGCGGCGCCGTCGGCAAGGACGGCATGCTCACCGTCAGCCGCGACATCGGCCTGCGTGAGCCGTATGTCGGCAGCACGGAGCTCGTCAGCGGCGAGATCGCGGAGGACTTGTCCGCCTATCTCGTCGAGAGCGAGCAGATCCCCGCGGGCTGCGGCCTCGGCGTGCTCGTCGATACCGACCACAGCGTCAAGGCGGCCGGCGGCTTTCTCGTGCAGCTCATGCCCGGCGCGCCGGAGGAGCTGGTGGCCAAGCTTGAGGACAACATTTTCATGATGGACCAGCTCACGACCATCCTCGATGAGGACGGGGCGGACGCCATCCTTCCGCAGGTCATGCGCGATCTCGAGCCCGAGACCGTCCTGCGCCACCCGATGGCCTATCGCTGCGCGTGTTCGCGTGCGCGCGTGGAGCAGGCGCTGCGCCAGTGCGGCGTGCAGGAGCTGCAGGACATGATCGCAGACGGCAAGAACACGCAGGTGCACTGCCAGTTCTGCGACGCGGAGTATGTCTTCACCCCGGCGGAGCTGCAGACGCTGCTCGATGCCGAAAACGCTGACGCCGCAGCGGATTGACCGTGTTCGGGGCGGCGCTGCCGCCCCGAAAATGTACATTTGCCGAAAAAATTACCGAAAATCCCTTGACAATTTTTTTGGCGTCTTGTATAATGAGCAAGCTGCGAAACGGGAGCATAGCTCAGCCGGGAGAGCACTTGCCTTACAAGCAAGGGGTCACAGGTTCGAGCCCTGTTGTTCCCACCAGTTTTTGAATTGCATACGCCTCTGTAGCTCAGTTGGTAGAGCAGGGGACTGAAAATCCCCGTGTCGTTGGTTCGATTCCGACCGGAGGCACCAATTCCGGAACGAACGTTCCGGCGGATGAAAACAGAATAGTTTCCACCCGATGCGGATTTAGCTCATTTGGTAGAGCGCGACCTTGCCAAGGTCGAGGTGGCGGGTTCGAGCCCCGTAATCCGCTCCAACGGACACAGCGTTGTAACTCGGTTACAAAAAAGCCGTGTCCGTTATTTATCGGCGCCATAGCCAAGCGGTAAGGCAGAGGTCTGCAAAACCTTTATCCCCGGTTCGATTCCGGGTGGCGCCTCCAAAATAAAAGAAACGGCAATTTTCATTAGAGAGTTGCCGTTTCTTTTTGCCGCTCTTCACGAAGCTTGTCAAAATCAGTGAATCAGTTAAAGAGTTAATTTTCCATAACATTTATTCGGGGCAATGTTTATCTGATTTATCTGGTGTTTGATTGATAAGAGGCGTAAACGCAAATTGCTTTCAGCATTTCCAAAAAGAGAAACGAGTTTCGATTGTAACATAGGAAATATATGGGTTCAAATGTGAAAAAATTCAAAGATTATGTTTACGCGGTACGCTATTCACTGAATACGTGCAGAAAGAATAAGAAATTGTTCATCCCCGAAATGGTTGTAATTGCAATTGTTTCGCTGTGCCTTCCTTTAATGCTGAATTACTTATCAAAATATATTATAGACTGCATCACTCGCAGCGTAGAAGCGGAGCATTTTATAAAAACGCTGATACTGTGGATTGCAATTATATTGTGCCTGAAAGTCATGTCGGGAATTGCGCAATACTATTATTCAAAAGAAAACAGATATCTTCGATGTGATGTCGCGCAGAGAATTAATCATCTGCGCATGAGTGTTCCATATGAAATTACGCTTGATCATAATTATCAGAATAAATTGTCAATAGCACGGTCGGTTATGGACAGGAGTGTTCCTTGTGTTGTCGGTATACAGGACGCAACGATTACTTTGTTTTCAAACATAATAAGCATCGGTATATACATGTCCATTATTTTGAAATTACATTGGTCAATTCTTGTGTTGTATTTGGGCGTATACCTAACGGAATTGCTGATAAATTTAAAGCACATTAATTATTCCCGAAAATTCAGGGACAAACTCCTTCCGCTCCAACGAAAAACAGCATACCTTGCAGGCAGATCAGGGGATATCCGATCAGCAAAAGACATTCGTATTTATGACATGTCTAAATGGTTTTCGCAGAAATATGATAATTTTAATCACGAAAAAGCGGAGACAATCAACCGGCGAGAGACGATACATCATCGCAACAGGGTCATAAATCAATTTTTAGCTCTCTTTAGAAGCACTGCTTCTTATATCGTTCTGTTGTTGATGTTTTGCGGAAATAAAATTGCCATATCTGATTTTGTTTTTTATATCAGCGTTGTGACAACGTTTTCTGCGGTTTTATCAGGGCTTCAGGGAAATATACAGACTATTTATAATAACTATCTTGAGGTGAATGATTATATTGATTTTGAGAATTTATCTAATCAATCGGCTTTCGTTAAAGAGTGCAGAGAGTTGCCTCAGGATATTATGACGATTGAATTCGTTGATGTAACCTATAAATATCCGGGAAGCGAACATGTAATCTTAAATCACATTAATCTGATGCTTCGTAAAAACGAAAAAGTCGGTCTTGTGGGTCTGAACGGTGCAGGAAAGACTACTTTAGTGTTATTGATGTGCGGTTTGCTTCAGCCGACAGGAGGCACAATACTGCTAAATGGTGTTAATATAGCGAATTATAATAGGAATCAATATATCAGTCTTTTTTCTGCTCTCTTTCAGGAAATCAGCGTATTGCCGGATAATGTTTTGAACAATATCGGTTTGCAGGAATCATATTCGGACGAGCAGTTCGAACGAATAAAAAATATCACTTGCGAGTGCGGACTTCAAAACATTGAATTAAATGATAATCTTATCAGAGAAATATTTGATGATGCGATATGTTTGTCCGGCGGTGAAATGCAGAAATTAGCTTTAGCCAGAGCCATATATAAATCGGCTTCGGTTTTAATATTAGATGAACCTACAGCGTCATTGGATCCATTATCGGAACAGCAATTGTACCTGAATTACGGAAGGTTCAGCGACGGAAAAATCAGCATATTTATATCACACAGACTGGCGTCCACCGCCTTTTGTGATCGTATCATTATGTTGGAGAACGGAGAGATAATTGAGAGCGGCAGCCATTTGCAGTTAATGGACAAGAAAGGAAAATACAGAGATTTGTTTGAAACGCAGCGTGATTACTATAAGAAGAAATCAATGGAGGAGGATTGCTTGTGAGTAAGGTTAAGAGTTTATATATCAGAACTCTGTCTCTTTTAATTCGAAAAGCCCCCAAAATGATTATTTATAGTGTTGCTTTGACCGTGATCACAGCAGTTTTTCCTTATGTGAACATTATTTTGTCGTCTAAATTGATAGATGAACTTATTCATTCACGATTTCATGTATTATTATTATTATATGCAGGGATACTTGTTATTTCTGATTTTATGATTGGCGTGATACTGTCATGGCTACAGAAAAAGACTGCGAGGGAATCTGAATGCTTTTTGACATTTCAGACGGGTTTGTTGGCTGTACGAGCGGCGAGTATCCCATACGAGATATTCTGCAGTAATGAATACCAGAACAGACGGCGTGAGCTGGACGAATTATCTGATGAAACAGGCGCAAGCCTGTTCAGCATCATTGACCTTATAAAAAGGATTGTCGGATTTAGTGTTTCTTTCATCGCCGCAAGCATTGCAATCTTAAGTGCTTTATCGACTGTATTGCATAATGAAGAGGCGTCAGACATGAAGGCTTTGATTTGGCTGTCGGCGGCAAACGCATTATTTGTTATTGTATCGATGATTTCGTCTTGGCGCATCCAAACAAGCAAAAATCATGCGGAAGATCGGATCTTACCCAATTATAAAATCAAGTGGTATTTAGATCGAGAATATTTAAGATTCAAAAAAACCGCAAAAGAAATAAGGATTTTTAATCAAGAGCCAAAAGTGCTCAAGCTGTTTGAGAAGGCTGACAGCCAAATCAATACTGTCAAAGATGATTTCGACAAAACTGTTTTACGTCAGAATATAATTATATATGGGACGAAACAGTTATCTGATTTATCCCTTTACATTACATTTGCTGTCATGGCGCTGCTTGGCAATATTACTGTCGGTCAATTTAATGAATTGGCACAAACTGCCCGAGCTATGTATGATAATATAATCGGGCTTTCATTGATTGTTTCAGACTATCGTCGTGACAGAAAGTGGCTGAGAGCTTTTTGGCAGAACTATGATGCAGGGGTGAGTTTATCAGAAAAGGCGTCGGGCAGTGATTGCAAAAGAGACGAAAATTTGATTTCATTCCGCAATGTCGAATTCAAATACAGTGATTTGGGCAGGTTTTCAATTGATGACCTGAGTGTGTCGGTCAAAAAGGGAGAGCATATTGCGATTGTCGGCAAGAACGGCAGTGGGAAAAGCACTCTTGTTATGCTGATGTGCGGATTACTTAAACCGTCGCAGGGCGAAATATCCGTGTTTGGCAATGAACCGGATCCTATGATGTTTTCGGCTGTTTTTCAGGATTATAATTTGTTCGCACTTCCAATCAAAGAGAATGTCGGTGTTTCCTGTGAGCCGAATGTATGCAAGGTGGTAAGTGCAATGAGAAGTGCGGGGTATCGGAACGGCTGATCGGTGAAAGGGATGCATATTTATATCGGCAGTTGGATCCGGAAGGCATTGAAGTGTCAGGAGGCGAGGGACAGAAGATCGCTATCGCCAGGGCATTTTATAAGGATACGGATATTATTATAATGGACGAGCCGACATCATCATTGGATCCCATATCCGAAGCGATGGTTTATGAGAGAATACACTCGGAATATAAGGACAAAACGGTGGTCTTTATATCTCACAGACTGTCTTCGTGTAAGTTTTGTGATAGGGTATTGGTTATGGAAGGCGGAAGCATTATTCAAGAGGGAACTCATGACAAACTGCTTCTGCAATCCAAAGGAAGATACTGCGAGCTGTGGAATGCGCAAGCTCAGTATTATCAAACTTAAAGTACCTAAAATTTGAAAATTCCCACTTGTTTTACATACAGTTTTCCCGACGCGGGGTGCAGGCATAAGTGAGCGGGAATCGTGCGCGGCAGTCTGACGTGCATTTACAGAGAGCGGTATTCGAAAAACGACCACTCGGGATGCCAAGGGGCGGCATCTCGGGTGGTCGTTTGTTTGTGTATACAAATAAACCGCCGGCTATGCCGGCGGTCATGACTACCCGGACATTATGTAAATACTCACCCGTTTTTTACAACACAAATTGAAGGCTTTTCGGTGTCTTTGACGGCTTTTATCCAATTTGCTTCGAACAGGGCGTTCACCAAATTTTTGAGAGATTCAGAACGGTACCTAATAGCTCCTGCGTATTCCGCCGTCTTGCGGATGCCCGTCGGCGCAAGATCTGCGGTTACTTCCGCTGCGATGTATATAGTCTGCCTGTCGAGTTCTTTTATTGCTTCCGTGCATTTATGCAGTATATCTTGAAGCTCGTCATACTCTTCCTTTGTCCATACGGCAAAATTTGCTTTGCCGTCATTAACGTATCCGAGCTTTTGAAGAGTTTCCCGACATCCCGACGGCAGGCAATCAAAGCGATCTTCAGAAACGGCAACCAAAGAGTCGGTCATATGCGTCTGAAAGTGCTGAGCATTCAGAGTCTGACCGAAATTTACGGCAATTACGAATCCTCTTTTGTCACTTGAGACTACGCTTTCATAGATGCCGCGAATCGTTTCTTTGTCGGATACATTATATTCGGGCGTGATGTCTTCATATGCCCATACCAGCCCCCGACCGCCGCCTTCGTTGACAATGGAATACGGACCGGTTTCGGGCAATTCTCCGTACTTCTTTGTAAGGTATTCTTCGTTAATATCCAAAGCGAAAACGGAACACAGAAGCAGCTTTTGCCAATGCATCAGATTTTTATCGGCGAATCTATTTCCGAAGCGGCGTTCAAAATCATCTGTGATCACGCCGAAGCGCTCTGCGGCGGCTTTTGTCACGCATTTCAGCTTTTCTTCTATTATGTTTTTGCTTTCAAGCGAAAAGATCGGAATATTGGTCAGATACTTCCCGTTTTTCTGTATGAGATACTGACGGCTGCAGAGAATCTCAATCTCATCCTCCAGGAACGGAACCGATACTCCGAGTTCCATGCTGATCTCCTGAACGGTTACGGGAGTGTAGTACGCCGCAAGCAGTATGTTTCCTTTGATTTTTCTTTTGCTGAATTCCCGGTATTCATTGTCCTGACCGCCCAGCGTTCCCCAAAAATCAATTTTCACATAATTGGGATTATAGCTTTTTTCACCGTATATTCTTTCCATATGCATGCCCTCCATGACGATTTTTCTTGCGCGGAACAAATAGTATTTAACCATTTCCGTGCTGATTTTTTGCCTGACTGCTATTTCGGAGCAGGAGAGATTTTCAAAATAGTACAAAACCATAGCTTCGCGGTATTGATTTGAGAGAAATGACAACTCGCGGTGAAGCAGATTCTTTTCATCGTCGTCTATAATTTTATCCGGAACGGATGAAGAATCATCGGGCATATTCGGGTCGAGATATGCCGAATGATTTGTGCTTCTCGATTTTTTGCGAAGGTAAGCGGCGTACACATTCCCGGCTATCCTCCACATGAAGCCGTAAAAACGTTCCTCATTTTTAAGATTGTCAGCCGATTTTATAATCTCATAGATAATATCGCTTGCAAGCTCTTCGGCTTCATGTGTATTTCCGAGCCTGGTAAGAGCGTAGCCGAATACAGACTTCATATTCTCCGTAATATACTGCTCAAGCTTTGCTTTGTCCAATTAAGATTCCTCCGTTTCCGTTTTTAGGTACCTGCATATATATAGTTGTCGGAATGATAATACGGTTAAGTCGTTTTATCATTATTATATCATAAAATTTGAGACCGCGGATCGGTCTGTGATGTTTTTCGCGGGAACACGATTTCGCGGGGTGTTGAAGGATTTCCGGCATCTTCCCGCGAAGAAGCGTCGGCGCACGAAAAAAAGAAAACGGCGTCATAAACCGATAATTTTGCCTGTCCGGCGAAACCGTAATTTCGGAAAAATCTCTCCGGAGAGCGCCCGGCGGCGATTTTACATGAATTATTCATCAGCCGACTTTTGAATTTTACATAACGGCCTTATACTCAATGATGATAAACGATCAGAAAGGATAAAGGTCATATGAAACATATTGAGGCTGTTATTTTCGATTGGGCGGGCACTACGGTGGATTACGGCTGCTTTGCGCCGCTGAAAGGATTTATCGATGCGTTTGCATCCAAGGGCGTGAAGATCACACCCGCCGAGGCAAGAGGCCCGATGGGACTTCTTAAAATAGACCATATCCGCGCGCTCGCCGCGATCCCGCACATAAAGGCGGAGCTTGAGCAAAATCTCGGTCACGCCGTAACCGATGACGATATCAACGAATTATATAACGTTTTCGAAAGCACGCTTCTTGAAAATCTTGTTGCATACAGCACGGTCAAGCCCTATGTCACGGAAACTGTCGATGCACTCCGCAGTCAGGGGATTTGCATAGGTTCGACAAGCGGTTACACCCGCGCCATGATGGACAGGATCACCTCTCACGTCGCAAAGCAGGGTTATGAGCCCGATTGCTGCGTCTGCGCCGATGAAGTGAGTCGCGGCCGTCCGTATCCCTACATGATGTGGAAAAACATGAGCGAGCTTGACATTGCCGATCCCCGCCGCGTCGTAAAGGTCGGCGATACCGTTTCCGACATCAGGGAAGGCGTTTCGGCAGATGCATGGACGGTCGGCGTTGTTATGGGCTCAAGTGAGCTCGGACTTAATGAGGACGAGGTGTGGGAGATCTCCTCCGAAGAGCTTCTCGCACTGAAAAAGGCGACCTTCGAGCGCTTCTATGAGGCGGGTGCAGATTACGTCATCGACGATATGCGGGAGCTGCCCGGCGTTATCGAGCAGATCAACGATCAGCTGCGCGAGATGGAGCCTCATAAGCTGCTGACTCCCGGTCCGCTGACCACACGCCGCTCGGTCAAGCTTGCACAGCTTGCGGATCACTGCACATGGGACGACTCATACAAAAAGCTCACCGTCGGCGTCATGAACGATATTACGAAGATCTGCGCAGACACCGACGAATATGCCACCGTACTGCTTCAGGGCAGCGGTTCATATGCGGTCGAAGCGATGATCCAGACCTTCTGCAGCGACGATGAAAAGCTGCTGATCGTCGAAAACGGCGCATACGGCAAGCGAATGATCAAGCAGGCTGAAATGGCGGGAAAGAAATATACGGTTCTTTCCTTTGACATGTGTACGGCGATCGACCCGAAGGCGGTGCAGAAAAAGCTTGATGAGGAGCCCGACATCAAAACGGTCATGTTCGTACACAGCGAAACGACAAGCGGACTTATAAATCCGCTGAAGGAGATCGCCGGGATTGCCAAGGCGGCTGGAAAGACCGTGCTTGTCGATACCATGTCGAGCTTTGCCGCATACGAGACCGATATGAAAGCCTTCGGCATCGATGCGCTTGCATCAAGCGCGAACAAGTGCCTCGAGGGACTTCC
>OLOA01000689.1_pt1 | contig 35951 bp, 32 predicted proteins | sample 1672201 | NCBI WGS metagenome assembly OLOA01 (sample SAMEA3136658, study PRJEB25190) | human gut metagenome
CCGGCGCTATCCAGCACAAGGCTGGTATGCAGGATTCCGAGTGCATCATCGCCGTGAACAAGAACGACACCGCTCCCATCTTCGAGGTGGCTGACTACGGTATCGTCGGCGATCTGTTCAAGGTCGTTCCCGAGCTGATCGAGTCCATCAAGGCTGCCAAGGCCGCCAAGTAAGTGCTTTTTTGGAATCTTTGACCGTACGCGTCCGCGGTTTTTGATTGATAACTGCAAAGAAGGAGGTGAGACATGTGACGGTATTGCACTGGTTCTTCATTTTTGAAGCATGCATGGGAGTGCTGCTGGGTATCGTAGTGCACTTCACGTTCAAGGATGTTTCCAAGAAAAAGTAAAAATAATAAGAAGATAGGAGAAAGAGCATGGTTTATTTTATCGTACTGGCATCGATCTATGTCATTGCCATGATTGCATTGGGCTATAGAGCCTCCAAGCGTGTTACGTCGGTTGAGTCCTATGCCGCCAGTTCCGGCGACATTGGTCCTCTCGCCACGGCGATCACGTACGCCGCGACCTTTTCCAGTGCCGGATACTTCCTCGGCGTGGCAGGTCAGGGTTTTGCATTCGGTGTTACCAACATCTGGTTCTGGGCCTCTCAGTGGACCACCACCTGCCTGTGCCTGTGCCTGATCGCCAGGAGATACCGTCGCGTCAACAAGAACATTCATGCCGCCAGCGTTGCCGACTGGGTGGCAGACCGCTACGGAAGTCCCGGCCTGCGTGTGTTCCTTGCCCTCGTCAGTCTGCTGCAGCTTTTGTATGTGGCCTCCCAGCTGGTGGGTGTCGGCATCGTTATCAACCACATGATCCCCAGCATCTCTTACCAGACGGGCATTTGTATCGCCGCTGTCGTCATTATCGTCTATATCTCCATGGGCGGCACCTACGCCCACGTGTACACCAATGTGGCGCAGGGTACGTTGATGTGCGTGCTGGCACTGGTCATTTTCTTCACCGGCTTCTTCCTGTTTGGCAACGTGTTTACCGAGGTTCCTGAGCTGCTGTCTCAGATCGATCCTAAGCTGGCTATGGGCGTCAACCCTGACAACGCCGGTTATCCCACAGCTTCCGCCGTGGTGTGGATGTTTATTGCCCATCTGTGGTGGACCATGAACCCGCAGATCATCGGTAAGTGCACCTACCTTAAGAACGACCGGGATATTAAAAAGTTTATCATCTATACCGCCATCTGCATGTTCCTGATGGGCAGTGTGGTGCTGGGCGGTTCCTATGCCCGCATTCTGCTTCCCGAGGGCATCGGCAGCACCGTTACCGGTATGGACAACGCTATGCCCTGGTTTATTACGCAGGTCTATCCTGAGGTCGTGGCGGCTATTTTCCTGTGCGTTATTCTGGCAGCCTCCATGTCCACGGTGGACGGTATCCTGCTGTACATGAGCGTGGTCGTAGGCAACACGTGGTACAACAAGATTTTCCTCGGTGCCAAGCGCGCCCGCGGCGAGCATGTGGATGAGGCCAAGGCGGAGAAGACCACCATGTCCATCATGAAATGGTCTGTGTATGCTATCGGCATCATCGCAATCCCCATCGCGTTCTCCAAGCCCGCTAATCTGACGGTCATGCTGTGGTCCGCTGCCGGTACCATCATGTCCGCCGTGGCTGGTCCTGTTGTGGTGGGTCTGTACAGCAAGAAGGCTGGCAAGGGTGCCGCTCTGCTGGGTTCCATCGGCGGTTGTGCTTCCTTCTGCATCCTGTACTTCGGTCATATCATTGGTTCCGTTTATCAGTGCTGCGGTATCGGCGGCTTTATCAGTGTTGTGCTCACGCTCATCGGTATTCCCCTGTTTAAGAAGATGGATCCCGCTCACGCCGAGAAGATGTTCGCTGGTGTGAACGTATCCGAAGAGGTTGCGGAATAACCGTTCGGTATAACAGAAAGTGAAGCTATCACTATAGGAAAGGAAATTATCACTATGGGCAACTATGATTGGAATCAGATCGTTGCCGATCTGAAAAAGTATCTGCACCTGATGTACACCCCGGTAGGCATGAAATGGATCCGCACAGAGGAAGAGCTTATGGCCATCCCCAAGGTTCGCATCCACGAAAAACACTATGCCCCCTGCATGGTGGTGGGACAGGCTCTCCAGTTCGGCTGGACCTCCGCCTGCAAGCCGGAGAACGTACACAACAACTACTGCCGAGGTGTCCACGGTCTCGTGGAGCGCAGCGAGGACTGGTACTCCGGCGAAGTGTTCAACGGTGTGTGGTATGGCAACGCCGAGGCGGCCAGGGGTCACCATGCGGCACTGAACTGTGTTCCCTCCGAGTACTGCGCGGTAGTGGCGTCCCCTGTGGATTCCGGCCGTCTGGAACCGGATGTGGTGGTCATGTACATCAGCTCCTCGCAGGCGTTCATGCTGTTTGCCGGGTACCAGTTTGACAAGTACGAGAAGCTGGACTTCACCTTCTCCGGGGAGTCCACCTGTTCCGACTCTTGGACCCGAACCTTTATGACCGGAAAGCCCTCTCTGGCTCTGCCCTGCTTTGCCGATCGTAAGTTTAGCGGCATCAGCGAGTGGGAACTGCGCGTCACCCTGAAGCCGGATGATGTGCTGCGCTGTTTAGACGGTCTTGCCAAGATGTACAAGAACGGGCTGCGCCATCCCATCGCTCCCTCCAGTCTGACCACCGATATTGTCGAGGGGCTGCCCGCTTCTTATCTGAAGTTCTGATACACGAGATACTCCCTTTTTCACCCCCTTGTGGGCACGGTGCCGCTATTGCGGCACCGTGCCCGATGGAAAAAGTCCTGCGCCGGCAGGAATATACTGAAAGGAGCGTTGTCATGGCGAAAAGAGAGATAAAGCAGGTGGCCAATCATCTGCTGCAGCAGGTGTTTCTCACCGTGGAGGACCACATCGCAGTGATGACTCTGCACAATCCCCCGGTGAATGCTGTCAGTGGCATCATGCAGGAGGAGATACTGCTGCTGTGCGACTATATCGATCACGATGACAGTATTTGGGTCTGTGTTCTGCACTCGGACATCAAGACCTTCTGCGTGGGAGTGGACATCAACCGCTTCTACAAGAGCATTCAGGAGCGGGATGTTACCAACCGGCAGGAGCTATACTACGATGGCGCACAAGCCCTGTATGACCTGCGTGTGCCGCTCATCTGTGCCGTCCACGGACACTGTCTCGGCGGAGGTCTTTGCTATCCTGCCGGTGCGGATATTACCATTGCTGTTCGGGGTACCCAGTTCGGTGCACCGGAGGCGAAGCTCGGCGTGGTAGGGGGCTGTGGCCATCTGGCTCGCATACTGCCGCCGCAGATCCAACGCGATATGAGCTACTGCGGTACGTTTATCACGGCGGAAGAGTTGTACGAAAAGTACGGCGGCGTCACGCAGGTGGTGGATCAGCTTGAACAGCTTATGCCCACCGCTATGGAGAAGGCTCGGGAATTGTGCCGCCGTGGTCCGCTGGTACTGCGCTATCTGAAGGCGTGTATGAATAAACAAGAGGCGTTAGATATGCACCGCAGAAATGAACTTGAGATCACATACACCCGCTATATGGCGCGGCACAAGGATTTCGAAGAGGGCGTCAAGGCCTTCTTGGAAAAGCGGGAACCGCACTATACCGGCGAGTGATCCACGATATATACACTTTATTTCCCCTCACAAATAGGTATGGCGTCTCTTCGGGAGAAGAGGCGCCGTACCACGATAAAGAGGGCGGTGGCACGATGTGCCGCCGCCCTCGGTCCATCGAGAAGCCCTTTCTACAATTAGGAACAGACTGAGTTTCGATTATATGTGAGTGAAAAAACAGAAAGGCGAAGCGATGGAAACATAGCTCCCCATCTCAAAGTGCCTGCTTTTACAAGCTCATGGCAGTAATCTTGGCTTATCACTGCTCGGTAGTTTTGTACTTTCCAGTGCTGCAATTATTTTTTCACCATGTGTTCCTCTTGGCACTTGTTTACGCCTCCGATCTATTTATTTTATCTGATTTTTTTATTGCTTCAGCAATGAAGCCTATATTCTTACTATCTGGGAACCGTTGTGCTTTTTCAAATAGCATTTTTACAGCAATACTTCGTGCAGCAGAGATAATTTCCTCGTCACAGAGAGAAAATCCTGTCTTAGAATTTTCAAAATGGAGAATATCCTCGTAAATCAACTGTCCAAACCTATTTTTAAATACTCGCTCTTGATGCAGAGTTCATCCAGCGGACGGTTGTAGAGATACACATCACTGGCCTTGAACGCCTTTCTGAGCGGACGGGAATAGAAATACAGGTGCTTCCCGAGATCAGACTGCCGCCGTGATAGGTCCTTGCTGATGTACTTCGTTATGTAGTAGGCCGTTGCTATGGCGTCTCTGATGGGCGCTAAGGAGCAAAAGCCAAAGGTGGTCATGTAATCCGGCCAGTTCAGGAAACCGCCGTCTACGAGCCGCTGGGGTGCTGGAGGAGCGAAGGGAAAAATCACATCCTCCGGCAGCCCCGAGATCAGACCGTGGATATGCTAGGCACCGTCCTTGTGCTGCTCCGGCACGAGCAGATATTGTATCTGCGACTGGTACTTCTTGCGCTTATCACGCACGAACTGAGAAAGGCGGCTTTGGTACACGTCCAGGTTGAAGCGGTCGAATTTAGCACGGTCTATCGTGCCGGTGAAAAAGTAGTCCCACGAGTTGCAGAGGGCATATTGCAGCACCATGTTTCGAGCGCGGCTGAAATTATTATCCAGCTTATTGTCGTAGTGCTGTGCGACGTCCGGCGTCCGAAGATAGGCGTTATCAGGGTCACGACTGCCCTTGAATGTGACTACCTTGTAGATGCCGTTTGCGTACTCGTGGATGCTGTGAACGGGGGAGGCAGAAATCGACATATAGCAAGCACTTCCCGGAAAACGATATGGTGTCAAGTGCCCTCGTCGGAGCTCTCGCTCCGACCTGTTGAGGGCAGCTCTGACGGTGCACATCCTCCCGACGTTCACAGCAAGAGCGAAGTTTCTTTCCTCGGTGTAAACCTAACCGGCAGCCGACCTAAACAGGCGATCTCTCTTTAACGGACGGATTTTCCAAGGTATCTATGAGTTGAGGAAAGAAAGAGCGTTTTAGAACTTGGCCAGACGGATGCCGGAGCACTTGCCCCAGCGGTTATACTCGATGATAACCTCATCATTCAGCTTCGGCGTATAGCCGCAGGATGCCAGGATCTTGTCCATAACATAGATGCGATCGCAGGACAGGCCCTCGCCCTTTTCACACTTGTCGGTCAGATACAGATTGACGCCGGAAACCTCCGTGCCGTCATTCCCCTTGAAAGAGGACTTGCGGAAACCAATTACTTTCATCGTTGTACTCCTTTTCGTTGTATAAAATTTGCAGGGCACAGAGCTTCCTCTCGGAGTTCTGCACCCTGCAAATACATATTAGAACCTGCCGAATACAGCATTTTGATATTTACGTATTGACAAATACAGCATATTGTGGCATATAAGAATTATCCAGTTCTTTGTGCTCCATTTGCAGGTCTGTGATCTGCATCGCACACGTTGTTAAGTTTGTACTTGAGGAGCATCATGCTCCCGTTTGAGATCAGGGTCATTGCGCCCATTTGATTCAATGACTATGCTGCGAGAAGATTTCTCGCGGCATTTTCCACCTGTACATTTCTCTGTCGCCGTACTACACTGAACGTGTACTTAAGGCATCAAGCATTTAGGTCGGAGCAGAGCAGGCACGGGTGGAAGGCTATCAACAGCTTTTCGCTCTGATTAAGAACCCGAAGTATGTCAAAATGCGCCTCCCGAAAAACGGGCGGTCATCAGAATTGAACAATACTGCAAACGCAGGAAGGATCGTATGAAGCCGAAACGGCAGGAAGATTCTTCCTGCGTTTTTGCTTACCGTTTTTGTCGCGGCACTTGCCACCGCCGCAATACCGCAGAAAAAGAAAGAGTGCCGAAATCAATTCGGCGCAGATCAGGAAAAAGGAGCTTTGTAAAAGCCGTTGGGACGATACGGCAGGAAAATCGTCAAGGGAGAGGCAAGCTCCCGCCCCTGTATGCCGCAGTCAGAGTGCGGTGCCGGTCATACGGGGTATCGCGCATCCCCCGATCCGTCGCCGGGCGGATCACAGGACACCGGCGGAGCCTTCCGCAGCCGAGTTCAGCGGCCTGGTGTCCGCGGTTGCTCACACGAGCAGAGGTCAAAGACCTCCATACCGCAGCGTACTAACCTGGCACAAGTAAAGAGAGACAGACACACAGGCAGACCTCGGAAAGCACGCAATACAAAGGCTTTCCGCCTGCGGCAGTCTATCAGTTCTGCGGAGATACGCCGGAAACGGCTCTCCTTACCAACGGGTAAAGTGCGCCCATCTGAACACGACTACGATTACAAGGAGCTTTTTTTGATATGACCACAAAAGGCATTTACCACACCCTCGTTACCCAGTTGGACAAGCTGGCGCGGCACAACCGACAGGGCAGCTTCCGCACGAAGGATCGCTACTACGAGGCGGTCAAGCGTTTCTGCGTCTATCTCGCCGCCCACTACCATCTCCAAAAGCTGGAGAACATCAGCGGCAAGCATCTGGTGAGCTACGTTCTCTATTTGCAGGAGCAGGACAAGTCCGCCAGCACCATCAAGACCGACCTCTCCGCCATCCGCTTCTTCCACGACAAAATGTCCCATCCACGTTATACGCTGCCGGGTAATGAAGAACTGGGCGTTGCCTTGGAACGCCGCCGCTTCGGACAGCAGGATCGTACATGGACGAACCCGGAGTTCGGCAAGCTGATCGGCCGCGCCATGGCGGAGGAGCGGGAGGATTACATCCTCGCCCTGTATCTGGCTCGTTACGCCGGTTTGCGCATCCATGAGTGCTTCCGTATGGACACCGCCGCGGCGGAGCGTGCGCTGCGTGAAAACGCCCTCACCGTGAACGGCAAGGGCGGCAAGGTGCGTATCGTCCCCATCGAGGACGGCCGCATTACGATGATGCTGCAACGGCCGCTGGACAAAACGGAACGCGGCCACAAGCTGCTGGTGCCGGACGGCGTCCCCACCGACCGTGCCATCAACGGTATGCAGCAGTTCATCCTCCGCCACCGCGACGCTATCTGTGACCCCACCGTACCGGGCAGGCGCATTACCTTCCATGGACTGCGGCACACCTACGCCGCCGAAAAGTATACATCTCTCGTCAACGGCGGCATGATGCCCTTAGACGCCCATTTCACCGTGTCCCGCCTGCTGGGACATGAGCGGCCCGACGTGACGAACATCTATCTGGCGTCCGTGAAGGGAGGTACTGCCCGTGGAGAATAAGTACCGCGACCTGCATGACCTTCCCATGACACTGCGGGTGGAGGACTTGATGCCCCTCCTCGGCATTGGCCGCAACACCGCCTACGAGCTGATCCGCAGCGGCCAGATACGAAGCATCCGTATCGGTAGGCAGATACGCATTCCGAGAGAGGCCCTGCTGGAGTTCCTGCGGAAGTAAACCTCTTCGTCGCAGAAATAAAACTTGCACAACAGCCGCGCGGGATATATCATGGAGATGGTACATTCCGCGCGGCGGAAAGGAGCGTATATGCCGCGTACAAAGACAGGAAAAGGAGCCGGCGGCGCCGGTTCTATCAGAAAAATCACAACAACAAGGAACGGAAAAACCTATACCTACTGGCAGGGCCGCTATACAGAGGGTTTCGACCCCGGCACGGGCAAGCAGATCCAGCGCAGCATCACCGGAAAGACGCAGAAGGAGGTGGCGCAGAAGCTGCGCCAGATCACGGCGTCGCTGGACGATGGCACCTACAAAGCACCCTGCAAGCTGACGGTTGGAGAATGGCTGGACATCTGGACACAGGACTATCTCGGCGGTGTGAAAGCGTCTACGGCGTATCTCTATAAAAAGAATGTGGAGTTATATATTGTGCCGCATCTGGGGAGCATCAAGCTGGAAGCCCTGAACACCCATACGGTACAGCACTTTTACAATCAGCTTGTCTCTCCGACCGACCCGACAGTCAATCCCCTCTCGGCAAAGACAGTAAAGAATATTCACGGTGTTTTTCACAAGGCCATGCAGCAAGCGGTGCTGATCGGCTATCTGCGCGTCAATCCGACGGATGCCTGTACACTTCCCCGTGTTATCAAAAAAGAAATGCACCCGCTGGAGGAGGATCAGGTTTCTGCATTTCTGAAAGAAGTACAGGGAAGTCCCCACGAATACCTTTACAAAATCGCGCTGTTCACAGGGCTGCGGGAGGGTGAAATACTTGGGTTAGGCTGGGAGCATATTGACCTTGAAAACGGAATTGTGACAGTGAAACGCCAACTCCGCAAAGAGCAGAAAAAGGGCGGACAATATTATTTCTCTCCGCCGAAGAATAACCGTACCCGCTGCCTCTCTCTGGCTCCCTCGGTGGTGTTTCTGTTTCGCTTGCAGAAGCTGAAACAAAACGGTATGAGGCTGGAAGCGGGCGATGCCTGGCAGGAGAATGGTCTTGTCTTTTCCAATCAGACGGGCGGCTATCTATCCTATCGCACGGTGTATGACTGCTTCAAGCGCATTGTGAAAAAAATAGGCTCGCCATCCACCCGTTTCCACGACCTGCGCCACACATACGCAGTTGCCTGTATCAAAAGTGGTGACGACATTAAAACCGTGCAGGAAAATCTCGGCCATGCCACCGCTGCTTTCACATTGGACGTGTATGGCCATGTGACGAAGCAAATGAAGCAGGACAGTGCCCTACGGATGGAGCAATTTATCCAGTCCGTTTCTATCGGGTGACTTCATAAGGCTAAAAATAAGGCTAAATCCACTTTTGGGCAAAGAAAAAACCCTTGAAACCATGTGGTTTCAAGGGTTCCCGATGGTGCGCGGTACAGGACTCGAACCTGTGACCCCATGCACGTCAAGCATGTGCTCTACCAGCTGAGCTAACCGCGCGGAACAGTATGTATTTTACACGGTTTGCCCGTATTTGTCAACAGTTTTCTTGCCAAGTTTCTTTTTTTTTGCTATACTTTTCTCAAATCCACCCAGGAGGACAAACATCATGGAAAAAATCGCGCTGGTAACAGGCTCATCCCGGGGCATCGGCCGGGCTGTGGCGGCGGAGCTGGCCCGGCAGGGCTGGGCCGTGTGCATCAACTATCGGCTCCGGGAGGACTGCGCCCGGTCGCTGCTGGAGCAGCTGACAGCAGAGGGCTGCCGGGCCATGATGGTCCAGGCCGACGTGTCTCAACAGGACCAGGTGACGGCTATGGTGCGGCAGGTGGAGGAAACCTTCGGCCCGGTATCGCTGCTGGTGAACAACGCCGGTGTGGCGGGTCAAGCCCTGTTCCAGGACATCACCCCGGAGCTGTGGCACCGGTACTTCTCCGTCAATGTGGACGGCGCGTTCCACACCATCCAGGCGGTGCTGCCCCACATGCTCCACCAGCACGCAGGCTGTATCGTGAACATTTCCTCCATCTGGGGTCAGCGGGGCGCCAGCTGTGAGGTGACATACTCCTGCACCAAGGCGGCGCTGATCGGCCTGACCCGCTCCCTGGCCATGGAGCTGGCCCCCACCCACATCCGGGTCAACTGCGTGGCACCCGGCGTCATCCGCACGGATATGCTGGATGCCCTGCCGCCGGAGGTACTGCCGCAGCTGGCTCAGGAAACGCCCCTGGGCCGCCTGGGCACACCGGAGGACATTGCCCACGCCGTGGCCTTCCTGGCCGGGGAACAGGCATCCTTTATCACCGGACAGGTCCTCACCTGCGACGGCGGCTTCATCCTGTAAAGAAAATTCCTGGTAATGGTATATTTTCCTTTACAGAATGGCCATATCCGGCTATAATGGATAGGCTAAGGAATTTTTTCGATAAGGAGACGACCATCTATGGCAGTCATTGAATACGACGAGTACAAACAGAAGCTCCAGGCCCTGGAGCCCACTCTGCGGGAGCTGGAGAAGGCCCTGGGCATCCCCAAGGATCGCCAGGAGCTGAAGAATCTCCAGGCCGAGACGGAGCAGGAGGGCTTCTGGAACAACATCGAGCACAGCCAGAAGGTGTCCCAGCAGATCAAGCGTCTGGAGCACCGCATCAAGAAGTATGACCGGCTGGTGTCCGAGTGGGAGGACACCGTAACCCTGTGCGAAATGGCCCAGGAGGAGGACGACGCCTCCCTGCTGCCGGAAGTCACCGGCGGGTACGAGAACCTGGAAAAGGAAATCAGCGAGCGGCGTCTGGCAGCGCTGCTGTCCGGTGAATACGACGCCAATAACGCCATTCTCACCTTCCACGCCGGTGCAGGCGGCACCGAGGCCCAGGACTGGACCGAGATGCTCTACCGCATGTACACCCGCTGGGCCGAGCGCCACGGCTACACCTATCAGCTGATGGACTACGAAGCCGGTGAAGAAGCGGGCATCAAGTCCGCCACCATCCTCATCGAGGGTGAGAACGCCTACGGCTACCTGAAAAGTGAGAACGGCGTTCACCGGCTGGTGCGCGTCAGCCCCTTTGATGCTAACGCCCGCCGCCAGACCAGCTTCGCCGCGCTGGAGGTCATGCCCGAGCTGGCGGACGACAGCGAGATCGAGATTCGTCCCGAGGAGATCGAAATGCAGGCCTGCCGTTCCTCCGGCGCAGGCGGCCAGCACATCAACAAGACCTCCTCCGCCGTCCGCCTGACCCACCTGCCCACCGGCATCGTGGTGTTCTGCCAGACGGAGCGCAGCCAGTTCCAGAACCGCGACAACGCCATGAAGATGCTGAAGGCCAAGCTGGCGGAGCTGAAGCTCCAGCAGCACGCTGAGAAGATCAGCGACATCAAGGGCGTACAGATGAAGATCGAGTGGGGCAGCCAGATCCGCTCCTACGTGTTTATGCCCTATACGCTGGCCAAGGACACCCGCACCGGTTATGAAATGGGCAACATTCAGGCGGTAATGGACGGCGATATTGACGGCTTCATCAACGCCTATCTGACCGCCGCCGCCAACGGCGAGCTGAAGTAAGCAATCCGGTAAAGCTCTCAATTTAAAGGCTCCCCTGTGTAAGGGGAGCTGTCAGCCGCAAGGCTGACTGAGGAGTTATCCACGTCATAGACACTTCTCCGGCGGGCGACCGTCAGGGTGGCCCCTATCGCAATCCCTCCGACATGACAAAAAGTCATGCCACCTCCCTTTACACAAGGGAGGCTTTGGCTGATGCCAAAATCGAAAAACTTTATAAAAAGAACGCTGTGCAAAGCACAGCGTTCTTTTTATACCCGGTACACGTCCTTTTCCGTCACAATAAGGGAAAACCGCTTGTCGTGCTCCTCCATGGGCACCTGATCCGACAGCAGCTTCTCCCGGCACAGCAGCGCCGCCGGGCCGTGATACCGGTCGAAGAACCGGTCATAGTAGCCGCCGCCCTGTCCCAGCCGGTCGCCCCGCAGGTCGCAGGAAAGGCAGGGCGTCGCCACAAAATCGATATCCTCCACCGTCAGCAGCGGACAGTCCTCCACCGGCTCCAGAATGCCGTAAGCGCCCGGCTTCAGCTGCTCCAGCGACGTCACATGGCACAGCGCCATGCTGTGCGCCGCACCGCACCGGGGCAGGCACAGCGTCCTGCCGCTGTGCAGCACGTCCCGCAGCAGCGCCGTGGTGTCGATCTCCCGCTCCGTGCCCACAAAGGCGAACACCACCTTTGCCGCCTGATACTCCGGCAGTTCGGTCACGCGGCGGCAGATGGCTGCGGCGCTCTCATCCCGATAGCTCTGGGGTAAAATCCGCTCCATGGTGCGCAGCTTTTTCCGCAGCGCCGCCTTCTGTTCCGCAACGGTCATCTCCCGCTCCTCCTTCGTGGAGCGCTCCGCCTTCTGGCGGCGGGCGATCTCCATCATCCGCTCATACATCTCGTCGCCTACACATTTGCGGGCATACTGGCACCACTGCACACAGCTGAGGGCGTCGTTATACGCCACAAAGCCGCATTTGTCGCAGGCCACCTGGGTATCGGTTGAAAATATCTCAATGGTGTTGCCGCACACGGGGCAGGTTTTCTCTCGAATGGTGGGGGTGCGAGGCTTTCCCTGACAGCCGTCCATGATCATGATATCGTCCTCCTTGGTTCAGTAGAGCAGCCGCCGTCCCGGCTCACCCGCCGGGAAGAAGTCTGTCTCCTTTACAGTATGTCCCTTTTCCAGCACCAGAAACTGCGTTTTCCACTGTCCGGCCACCAGATTTTCCAGCACCCGGTTACTGCCGGTCACATAGTCCAGATCGCAGCGGATCAGGTCGGCGCACTGCTGCATCTCCGCCACGAAATCCTCGGCGTAGCAGTCGTACACGCCGGTGTCGATCATGTCGGCGTGGTGATAGCCCTCCATGAATCCGCCGAAGATGGACGTGCCGATCTCCATGCCGTACCGGCGGCAGATCTCATCCTTGAAGGCCGCCACCGAGTGCTCGCCCCGGTCGCAGTCCCGGAAGTAGATGTGGCCCGCCTGCTTAGCATCGGAGCGCAAGGTATCGTCGGTTTGCAGCATCATGGTGACACAGTCATCCATTTTCGGCAGCACCACCCGGCAAGGCAGGGTCACACCCTCCCACACGCCGCCGCAGCTGCACACGCAGGACAGCACTGTGGTGATCGTGTCAGGCAGCTCGGCCATGGTCCGCAGCAGCGTCTCATGCATCACCGCAGGCTCCTTGTGGTTCTCCCAGCTCAGCTCCCGCACGGGAAAGTCCGTGCCCAGCTTCCGCTGGGCCGCGTCCAGATGCCGCCGCACCGAGGCGCAGCACAGGATCAGCGTATCGTTCTTGTCCAAGGCACATGCCTCCTCACAAAACCCATAACCTCCAGCAAAGCCGGAGGTTATGGCGGTTATTCTTTACTTCGCCTTCCGCAGAAAGCCGAACCACATAACGAAGCCCACAAACAGGCCGCCCAGAATGTTGCCCAGCGTCACGGGGAGCATATTCCCGGTGAAGTAGGTGCCCCAGGTCAAGGCATCCAGATTCAGACCCGCTTCCACGGCGGAAGCCGCATAGGCCGGCACGCTCTTGGCAAACAGGCCCATGGTGCAGTAGGTCATGTCGGCGATGGAGTGGTTGAAGCCGCAGGTGACGAAGAACATCACCGGCGCCCACGCGCCCATGAAGCGGCCCATGGTGTCCTTTGCGCCCAGACTCAGCAGCACGCCGATGGTCACCAGCACGTTGCACAAAAAGCCCATGAAGAACGCGTTCTGGAACGGCATGGTCATCTTGCCCAGCGCCACCTTCATGGCATACACCGCCAGCGCGTTGCTTCCGGCGGACAGCCAGCCGAACTTGGCGCACAGCACCGCCACCAGAATAGAGCCGATGAAGTTGCCGATGTACACGAACAGCCAGTCCCTCAGCATGGCGGCCACGCGCACCTTTTTCTCCAGCACGCTGATGAAGATCAGCGTATTGCCGGTGAACAGTTCCGCGCCGATCAGGATCACCATGCCCAGGCCGAATGCGAACATCAATCCGGAGATAGCCCGGATGGTGCTGTTGTTGTCAAGGCCATAGCTGACCATGTTGGTCACGCAGGAGGGGAAAGCGATCAGCATACCGGCCAGTACGCCCAGCAGCAGCATTTTGCTGACGGGCAGGCTGCTCTTTTTTACACCGGCCTCGGCGTAGTTGGCCGCGATTTCAGCAGGAGCAAACAAATTCATTTTCCGCCCTCCTTACGCCAGCGTGCGCTCGGCGGCCTCCACCACATGGCCGATCAGCACGGAGGTGGTCACAGCGCCCACACCGCCGGGCACGGGGGTGATGGCCTCCACGATAGGCTCCACCTCGGCGAACACGGCGTCGCCCGCCATACCGCCCTTACCCTTGGAGGTCACCTTGTCGGGATCCCAGTTCATGGACACGTCAATGACGATCTGGCCGGGACGGACATAGTCCTTGGTCAGACTCTTCAGCACGCCGGCGGCGGACACCAGAATGTCAGCCTCGCGGGCCACAGCCTGCACGTCCCTGGTCTTGGTGTGGCAGATGGTAACAGTGGCGTTCTTGCCCAGCAGCATCATGGCGGCGGGCTTGCCCACTACCAGAGAGCGGCCGATGACCACGGCCTTCTTGCCGGTGCAGTCGATGCCGTAGTAGTCCAGAATTTCCATGCAGGCCTGAGGGGTGCAGGGCGCGAAGCCCAGCTTCTTGCCCATGAACACACCGGCGTTGGACAGGTCGGTCATGGAGTCGATATCCTTGCAGGCGGCCAGATGGTTGCAGATCTCGTCCTGATCCGCCTTCAGATGCTTGGGCAGGGGACGGAACAGCAGGCAGCCGTGGATGCTGTCGTCGGCGTTGATGGCCTCGATCTGCTCAATCAGCGCCTCCTTGGTCACGTCCTCCGGCAGCAGGAACTTCACCACGTCCACGCCGATCAGCTCGGCACGGGAGGTAGCGCCCTTCTCATAGGACAGGTCGGAGGGATTCTCACCGCAGCGGACGATGGCCAGCTTCGGCGTCACGCCCTTTTCCTTCAAAGCCGCCACGCGCTGCTGCAGCTTCTCGTTCATCGCGGCGGTAACTTCCTTACCCAGTAATTGCTTTGCCATATTCTTTTCCTCCCTTATTTGAAGAAACCGGCCTTGACGGTCTCAAAAATGCCGTCGGCCTTCTTGCCGTACACGTCCAGCATGGTCAGGCACTTGGCGTTCATCTCCTCCGCCACCTCACGGTTCTGCAGGGTCTTGGTGTTGATGAACACGTTCAGGGACGCCGCCTGCAATGCCGCCTTCACGATGGTTGCGCCGCAGCCCGCGTCGGACACCGCCAGACGGGAGCCCTTCGCGGCGAACACCTCGATGGCGTCGATGGCCTCGCAGCACAGCTCCATGATGTGCATAGGCACCTTGCATGCGGTGATGGTGGCCTCCTCCATGATGCGGGGCCGGTCGGGATCGTCCTTGGGGATGCCGTAGGCGTTGGCCAGAGGGATAAAGCCCTCGGCGTCGGCGGGCACCTGATCCAGCAGCTCGGTCTGGAGGGCGTCGCACTTCTTCTGCAGCGCGATGATCTCCGCCTCCACATCGGCATACTTCTTCTTGCCCACGGTCAGGGAGCCGACCATGTTGCCCAGTGCCGTACCGATGGCGGCCACCAGCGCGGACGCACCGCCGCCGCCGGGAGCAGGCTCGTTGGAAGCCAGAACCGTGACGAATTCACGGCAGGATTTGGTGGTATAATCCATAGTTCTCTCCTCGTTTTCTCAAATCAATCTGTCAAAAAAAGCAGTTTGCTTTTTTCCTTGCCCGTCACATCGCCCGCTGCGGCAAACAGCCGTACCTCCTCCGCGCCTGCCATCGCCTGTGCCCAGCCTTCCGGCAGACGGAAGTACAGGTGCTCGTGTCCATGACCCGGCAGCGGCTGTGCCCGGCTGTACAGAGGCACCGTTTGCTCTCCGTCGTCGCCGTAGATGGTGATTTCCGGGCACAGGGGCGTATCGGTGTGGTTGCTGGCAATCAGCAGGATGTTCAGGCTGTCCCGCCTGGTCAGCGTGGTGCGGGCGGGATCAAAATAATCGATGGTAACGTCTTTCTTCATCATGCAGGTAGCTGACGGGAAAAGCTCCGGCGGCTTGAAGCCGCCGGAGCTTTCTTGTGTTTAAGTATCCGAAAATAGCCTTAATGCGTTCTGAAAAGCCTCGCAGAGTTCACATCCGCGCCGTGGAGCGAGGAAGAGCAAGTGCAAAAGGCGCGCAATCAGACCGCAAACCCTTCCGGGCATGAAATCGAAGATTTCATGCCGGTTTTTTAGAACAGACCGCTGACCTTGCCGGTCTCGGTGTCCACGTCGATGCGGCGATAGGCGGGGTTGGCTGCGGTGCCGGGCATCATGGAGATGGTACCGGCCATGGGGCACAGGAACTTGGCGCCGCCGTACTCCAGAATGTCGCGGATGGCCAGACGCCAACCGGTAGGCACGCCCTTCTTGCTGGGATCGTCGGACAGGGACAGATGGGTCTTGACCATCATGGTGCAGTAATCCTTGTACTTGGGATCGGTCTCGAAGCGCTTGGCCTTCTCCACCGCCAGAGGCGCCCAATCCACGCCGTCCGCGCCGTAGACCTCCTTGGCGATCAGCTCAACGCGCTGACGCAGGGGCATCTCCAGATCGTACAGGAACTTGACCTCCACGGGCTCCTCGCAGGCCTCCACAACGGTCTTGGCCAGCTCGATAGCGCCCTCGCCGCCGAAGCGCCAATGGTTGGACTCAGCGCAGCGGATGCCCTTCTCCTTGCACAGCTTCTTCAGCAGGGCGATCTCGGCGTCGGTATCGGTGTAGAAGCGGTTGATGCAGACCACGGGGTTGATGCCGGACTTCTTGATGGTGTTCACGTGGTGGAACAGGTTGCAGGTGCCCTTCTCCAGCAGCTCCAGATTCTCCTCGGTGTACTCCTTGGGCAGCGGTGCGCCGGGGGTGACCTTCGGGCCGCCGCCGTGCATCTTCAGGGCGCGGACGGTAGCCACCAGCACGGACACGTTGGGGGTCAGGCCGCTGAGGCGGGTCTTGACGTTCCAGAACTTCTCGAAGCCGATATCGGCGGCGAAGCCGGACTCGGTGACATGGTAGTCAAACAGCTTCAGAGCCAGACGGTCGGCGATGACGGAGGACTGGCCGATGGCGATGTTGGCGAAGGGGCCGGCGTGGACCAGAACGGGCTGGTGCTCCACGGAGTAGCACATGGTGGGGTTGATGGTGTTGCGCATCCACGCAGTCATGGCGCCGGCAACCTCCAGATCCTCGCAGGTGACGGGCTCGCCGCTGCGGGAATAGGCCACCACGATCTTGCCGATACGCTCGCGCAGATCCTTCAGGTCGCGGGCCACAGCCAGAATAGCCATCAGCTCGGAGCCCACGGCGATGCCGAACTTGGACTCCATCATGAAGCCGTCCAGACGGCCGCCGATACCGATAATGATGTTGCGCAGACCCTGGGCGCAGAAGTCCATGACCCAGCCCATCTCAATGCGCTTGGGGTCGATGTCCAGACGCTTCAGGCCCTTGGCGGCCAGCCACTCGTCGTTGTTGTTGCGCTCGTGCTGCATACGGGCGTTCAGGGCCACCATGGCCAGGTTGTGGGCGTTCATAATGTCGTTGATGTCGCCGGTCAGACCCAGAGAGAACTCGGTCATGGGCATCAGTAGGGCGTTGCCGCCGCCGGCAGCAGTACCCTTGACGTTCATGGTGGGGCCGCCGGAGGGCTGACGCAGCGCGCCGCCCACGTTCAGACCCAGCTTGCCCAGACCTTCGATCAGGCCCAGAGACACGGTGGACTTACCCTCGCCAAAGGGGGTGGGGGTGATAGCGGTCACTTCGATGAACTTGCCGTCGGGCTTATCCTTCAGGCGGTTCATGACCTTGATAAAGTCGATCTTGGGGGTTTTGCCATAGGGGATGATCTCCTCAGGCAGCAGGCCCAGCTTCTCGCGGAAGTAATCCACAGGGGGCAGTGCCTTTTCCGCCTCCTCCGCAATCTGCCAATCCTTGTAGATGGTGGGATCCAGCGTCACGTGGCCGTTAGCGTCAACATACTTGCCGTCTTTGAATTCGATTGCCATGGTAGTTCCTCCTTGTTATCCTCAGGTTGTCCCTGAAATAATATATCTTTCTTCCGGCGTCCCTCAACGCCGGGGGATCACTGGGTGATTCGGGCGCTGCGGCGCACCACCTCGGTGGCCTTGTCCCGCAGCATCTGCTGGCGGACAACGGTCAAAAAGCCGTTGTCGAAATAGGGCTTGAGATCCTCGGCGCTCATGTGGTTGTCAGCGCAGATGCGCTGGATGGCGGCGTCCATCTCCTCGTCGGTGACGGTCAGGTTCTCCAGCTGGGCAATCTTTTCCACCGCCTTCTGGGTGCGGAAAGCCTCCAGCGCGTCGGGCCGCATATCCTCCCGCAGCTTCTTTTCATCGCTGCCGGTGAACTGACAGTAGGCCTCCAGCGTCAGCCCCTTCTGGGCCAGCTGGGCGGTCAGGGTCTCCATCTGGGCCTCCACCATGCGATCCAGCTCCTCGTCGATGGGCTGCTCCTCCACGGTGGCGGCGGCCTGATGCATCAGCTGCCAGCGCAGCTCCTGCTCGGCCCGCTGGTTGTAGTAGTCCTGCAAAGCCTTGCCCATGTTCTCGCGCATCTGCTCCATGTTCTCGCACTGGCCGATCTCCTTGGCGAAGGTGTCGTCCAGCTGGTAGCTGTCATGGGTACGGATCTCGTGAACATGGCAGCGGAACTCGGCGTTCTTGCCCGCCAGCTCCGGGGCGTGATACTCGGTGGGGAACGTGACGGTGACGGTGACGTCATCGCCGATGTTGGCGCCCACCAGCTGCTCCTCGAAGCCGGGGATAAACATGCCGCTGCCCAAGGTCAGGGTCTGTTTTTCGGCGGTGCCGCCGGGGAACTGGACGCCCTCGGAAAATCCGGCGTAGTCCAGCACCAGCTCGTCGCCCAGTGCGGCGGCTCGTCCGGTGACGGGGATAATGCGGGGGTTGGCCTGCAAAAGCCGCTGCATCTGGCGGTCAATATCCTCAGCCGTTGCCGTCACATGCTCCAGCTTACCTTGCAGGTTCAGATAGGTAAAACTCATGCTATTTATTTCCTTTTCATCTCTTGTCGGATGGCGGAGATCAGAATATCCCCCGCCACCACGCGATCCTCCGCCGAGAATCCGTCGGCGAAGTTGTCGGAATACAGGATCTGGCTGGAGGGCGGGAATTCCTCGTCCCCGGCGTAGATCATGATCTGCATCCGGTAGCCCCCCAGAAACGCGAAGCCATAGCCCGCGTCCCCGTGAGACAGCTTTTCTCCGCCCATCCGCTCACAGGCGGCGGTGAAGGCAGGCACCTGCGTGCCGAAGGTGAAGGCTGCCCGGGTCAGGCAGCGGCCCGTATAGGGCGTGATGTACAGCTCGCCCCAGGGCATCTCCCGGAAGGTCTTATAGCCCAGCGACAGCGCCGCCTGCTTTCCCTCCAGCAGATACCGCAGCAGAAAGGTCTGGCAAGGCAGGTTTGTCAGCGCGAAGGCGTCCTCCCGATCCGCCGTGATGGCGTATTCTGGCCACGCGACGCGGTATTCGGCGTTCAGCAGCCGCAGGGTAAAGCAGCCATCCGCAAAGGGAACGCCGCAGCGCGCCGCCGCTTCCTGTGGGTCAAGCTTCTCAAAAAGTGCCAGATAGTGGGAAAACGGCACTTCTTCCTTGTTGTTTTGTATCTCCATCGGTCACTCCTGTACGCTGGACGGGAATAGCTCCTTGTTGGTATGGGGCAGGAAGCAGGCCGCCACGAATTCCTCCATATACTTCGGCTCGGTGGACAGCTCCAGATACGTCATGTTGCTGGCCAGTTCGTGTACCTTCTCCTCTGCCGCATTGGACAGCACCAGCGCGTAAGCGCCCGCCAGCGAGGAGTTGCCGATGTACTGGAACAGCGCGCGATCCACATCCGGGAACATGCCGATGCGCACGGCGTTCTCCATGTTGATGCCGCTGCCGATACCGCCCGCCACGTAGATATGCTCCAGCACGGACACGTCCATGTCCAGCGAGGACAGCATAATGTGGATGGCGGAGAAGATGGCACCCTTGGCCCGGATGAAGCACTCGATATCCACCTCGGTAATGGCGATCTCCCGGCCGGTGTCGCTCTCGTTGCTGAAGGCCAGCACGTAGCGGCCCATGCCGTGCTCATCCTGGAGGATGCGGCGGTTCTCCCGCACAAAGTGTCCCTTGGCGGAGATGGCGGAGGTGCGGTACAGCTCGGCGATCACGTCGATGATGCCGCTTCCGCAGATACCCACCGGCTTCTGGCCCTCCTTGCCCACGATGGACAACGTCGGCTCCAGCGTCTCCCGGTCGATGGTCACGGCCTCTACCGCACCGTCGGTGGCCCGCATACCGCAGGAAATGTCGCCGCCCTCAAAGGCGGGGCCTGCGGAGCAGGCGCAGGACATCATGAAGTCCCGGTTGCCGAACACGATCTCGCCGTTGGTGCCCAGATCGATGAACAGGGAGAACTCGTCCTTGTCCCAGATGCGGCTGGTCAGCGTACCGGCGGTGATATCGCCGCCCACGTAGGAGCCGATATTGGGCGCCAGCACCACTTTCGCGTCAGGGTTGGCCACAAAGCGGATATCCCCGGCCTTCAGGCCGTCCCAGTGGAAGAACGTAGGAATGTACGGCTCCATGCGGACAGGATCGGCGTCCACGCCCAGCAGCAGATGGTTCATGGTGGTGTTGGAGGCCACGCAGCACCGCAGGATACGGTCGGCGTCCACCTTGGCGCTGGCGCACAGCGCCCGCGTTAAGGGCTGCAGCGTCTCCTCCACGATGGCCTTCTGCAAGCGCTCCACACCGCCTTTCCGGCCCTGCTCCACGATGCGGTTGATCACGTCCGCGCCGTAGCGGATCTGGCCGTTGCCGCCGCTACCCTTGGCCAGCAGCCTGCCGGTTTTCAGGTCGGTGATCACCGCCGAAACGGTGGTGGTGCCGATATCGATAGCCAGCCCGCACATAGGCTGGGGCTCGTTGGCATTCCGCACATCCATGGCATGGAACACGCCGTCCTTCAGCGTTCCCGCCACAGCCACATGGAAGCCGCTCTGGCGCAGCACCCGGGCCAGCTTATGTACCGTGGGATAGCTCAGGCACACCTTATCGCAGCCCAGCGCACCCTCCAGCGCCATGGTCAGCCGCTCGGTATCGGGCATGGTGTCCTCCAGCGTGGGCTCCTCCATGGTGACCTCCGTCTCCACGAAGTCGTTGCTGAAATCCACCCCCGCCGCCTTCAGATCCTCCTCCAGCCGGGTGAAGATGGCCACCTCCTCGCCGGTGGACAGATCGGCGGTCTTCATGCGGCTCTGGTAGGCGGAAGCAATATCCGGCACCATCACGGTCACGTCGGAGCTGACCTTGCTGGCACAGCTGAGCCGCCAACCGGCGGCGTAATCCTCGTCGGTGATGTGGCTGGTCTGCAGGCCCTCCACGGTGCCCTCCAGCAGCTTCACGCGGCACTTGCCGCAGGAGCCGTTGCCGGAGCAGGGCGCGTCGATGGCTACGTTGGCGGCACGTGCCGTTTCCAGCAGCGTTTCGCCGGGCGCGGCGGTGGCTGTCACCGGCGTCGCGCCGTTTTCAAAGGTAAAGATGACCTGATACATATCGTTCTCCTTGGGGTCGCGTTTCTCTGTGGGGGCGGCGTGGGCCGCCCCCACAGCAGGAATGGGTTACATCAGGGGCTCCATGCCCAGCACGGGATGATTCTTCTCCGTCAGGAAGTTCATCAGCTCGTCGCAGTCGGTGCAGATGGTCTCGTCGGCGATCATATCGCTAAAGTTGTCGATGCCATACAGCTCCTTGGCGGTCTTATTCAGCCGCTCCGCCACGTCGTCCTTCAGCTCCTTGGGCATCCATACGATACGCTCGATGCCGCCCTCGGCGTGAATGAACTTCTTGGAGGCGATGAAGTGGCGGCCATGGCCCATATAGCCGGGGGTCTGGACGCCGCCGCCGGTACAGGAAGCCAGCTCGCCGAAGGTCATGCCCACGGGGGTGGTGCCGCTGTACTCGCGGTTCACCACGATGAAGCCGTTGGACATGGGCTCGATGCCGCAAATGCACTCGAAGCAGCCGCAGGAGGTCATGGGATCCTCCAGGATGGAGTACAGGGTGACGGACTCCACCGCGCCGTGGGTGGCGTTCTTCACCATCTCGTTGACGGACTCATAGGAGCCGGTGCGCTCGTCCAGGCAGCCCACCTTGTCGATAGGCTGGGAGGGGCCGTTGGGGTTCAGCTCATAGGTGGCCTTGGCGTCCAGCCAGGACACAGCGCCGCACAGGCCCAGACGCTCAGGCGTCACCACGCAGCAGTGAGCGGGCGCGAAGGACTGGCACAGGATGCAGGTATAGAACTGATCCACGGACTCGTCGGACATGGAGGCCAGACGGTCGTCACGCATGTTGTAGCGGGGCATTGCCTGCTCCTCCAGCAGCTTCTTGGTCTCGGCCGGGTCGGTGATGAGGGTGATCTGGCACTTATCCACCACGGTGTCGAACTCGTCCATAATCATATGGTACAGCACCTCGCCGAAGTCCTTCATCCGCAGGCCCTTTTCAAAGGCGTCATTGGACACACGGACACGCAGCAGATTGCGCTGACCGGTATGCATCACGCCCTCCATGTAGTTGAACCAGGCGTGGATCTTACGCTCGATGACAGACTCGAAGTCCGCCTGCATCTTCTTGCCGTACACCTCGATAAAGGTGCCCATGGCGTACTCCAGATCGCCGGAGTCGATATCCGGGCCGATGAGGGTGATCTTGTGATCCTCCACCTGATCGGCGTCCTTCATGAGAACCAGCTCGCAGGTGGGATTCTTGGCGGACCAGAACTCAGCCTTCACGTCGGCCTTGCGGATAATCTCGCCCTCGAACGCGGCGGAGAAGGCCACGGGGATGGGCAGATCCTTGGACTTGATCTTAATGTTCCGCAGCTCCAGAGAGCGCTTCACGGTCTCGCTGTGATCCAGCACGGACTCCAGTGCGCCGGGCACCTGATTCTCGCCCAGATCAATGTCCACCACCACAGGGAAGCCCAGCGCAATAGCGCCGGCACCGGCGGAGACCACCACGCTGTCGATAGCGCCGAAGGTGTTGACGAAGGCGGGCACGCGCTCCTTGGTATAGGCCAGCAGGCCGGGCAGGTCGCCGGGCTGCACGTTGCCGAAGATCAGCGCCGCGCGGATGGCCACGGTGACAACATGGATGACGGCGGTCACGTCATGACCCAGCGGGATCACGCGGAACTCAAGGCCCATCTTCACGCCGCCCTCGGCGCACTGCTCGATGACGTCGCCCACCATGAAGGTCATGATGCCCTTGGACTGATAGTCCTTGACCACCTTCACGGCGTCCTCAGGATTCTCGGCCTTACCCAGCACCACGGCCACGCCGGGGATATCGCCGGTGACCAGCGGCACGCCCAGAGAACGGATGATGGGATCGGGCACGAAGCCGATGCCGGGAACCGTGGCTTCCTCATAGGCGTCCTTGGGCTCCACGAACTTCAGACCCTCGAGAATTTCAGCGCCCACAGCGGTAGCAAGACCGGCGTTCAGCGCCTGACCCAGATCCTCCTGGTTGGTGATCAGGCTTTTCAGTACGCCTACGCAGGCGGGCAGGTCGCCCAGTGTTTTCACCTTCACGCCGGTGGCGGCGTAAATGGTGGGAAAAAAATACGCGGTATCAGGGAATGCGATCTCCTTGTCTGCGCCGTATTTGGCGATCGCGTCGTTGACGGCACCTTCCGTCAGGCCGGCCACGGCGTTGGAACCACCATAGATCAGGTCGGTCAATACGCTCATAATGTTGTTCCTCCTCTATCAAAATTACAGAATCTGCAACACTTTCTCCCTCCGTCCCAAGGCGGAGCGAGATGCCGGGGATGCAACTTTTCCCGCCGCCGCATCGCGGCGGCGGGAAAAGAAACAGGTTTTTTACTCGTCCAGATAGCTGTCGGAATACAGCACGTGGTTCTTGAAGATATCGCAGGACTTGATGGTCTCCATCAGCCGCAGGTCGTTGGGGTTGACGATGGCGGAGGTCAGACCCTGCATCATGGCCATGGCCACCAGCGTGGAGTCCAGAATGGGACGGACAGCCTTGGGGGCGCCGTTGGAGTTGTTGCTGAGGCCGCCGGTGGACTTCAGACCCTCGTCGGCGAACATCTTGATGGCGTTCAGCACGTCCATCTGCTTATCCTGCATGCCCTTGACCACCAGGAACAGGGGGTCGAACCACAGGTCGGAAGCGTCCATGCCCAGGCTCAGGCCGCGCTCCAGCATGTGGTGACAGTGCATCATACGCTCCTCGTTGTCCTTGGCGATGCCGTCGGCGGAGCACAGGGCGATAACGATGGCGTCGTTGGCGGCGGCCAGATCGATGTTGGAGATACGGGAGCCGGCGTCGGCGGAGTTGACGATGGGCTTGCCGTTGGTGCGGTTATAGACGTGGATACCGGCTTCGATGGCCTTCTTGTTGGCGGTATCGAGAGCCAGAGGCACGTTGTTGAAGTTCTCCTGCAGCAGCTTGACCGCCCAGGTCATCAGTTCAGGGCCGTTGGACTCGGCAGGGCCGATGTTCACGTCCAGATAGGTAGCGCCGGCCTTGATCTGCTCGGCGGCACGCTTCAGGATGGGCTCGGGGTTCATGGTGTTCATAGCCTCGCGGATCACGGGGCTGATGCAGTGGATGCGCTCGCCGATGGTGACGAACTTGGGGGAGTTGGGGTCACGCTGCTTGTAGGTCACGCCCATGTCCACCACGTCGATCTTGGGGATGGACATAGAGATCTTCTCGAAGTCCAGCGGCGCGTCCACGTCCACGGCCTTCTTCTCCTCGGCAGGCTTCTTGGAAGCGGCCACGGCCTCGGCAGCCTTGATGTACTCGCCGTCGCGCAGGTACTTCACCAGCTCCACGGCCTCGCGGGTGCCGACCACCACGTTCCAGTCAGGCAGCTTATCCTGAATGTCGCCCTTCATCACGGCGGCCTTGCCGGGGATAATCAGGGTGCGGTTGTTGATCTTACCGGCGATATCGTACTCGTCGAAGAACTTCTTGATGGAGCCGGAGGAGAACTTACCGGCGGCCCACGCGGTCAGCACGGACATGCCGGACGCGTCGGTGATCAGCAGGTTGACGGGCACCTTGGAGCGCTCCAGCTCGCCGGACACCAGGAAGTAGGTCAGGGCGAAGTCCACGGTCAGGGCGCAGGGATCGTCGGGGGTCGCGCCGTTGATGGGATAGATGCCCGGCTCCACCTTCATGGGCTTCTGAGGATCGGTGAACACGTTCTGGCGCAGACCGTACAGCGGCAGCGCCTCGGCATAGCGCATGGTCTCCATGACCACGATGGAGCCGTACTTCATGGTGAACAGGGCCGCCAGCGCGGTCTCCATGTGCACGTCGCCGTGGCACAGCTTGGCCAGATTGACCAGAGAGGGATAACCGAAGGTGCGGTCGCCGTCCTTCAGGGCGGTGCGGCGCACCAGCACGGCGTTGGCGAAGGTTTCCTTGATGGTGGCGCCGGTCACGTCGATGACCAGATTCTTGTTCTCCAGCTTCTCCAGCGCGGCCACGGTGTCGTGGATCTCGGCCAGATCGGCGCCCTTGACGCCCAGCACCACACCGGCCTCCACGGCCAGGGCGCTCATGGCCTCGTAGTTGTCCTTATTGGCGCCGTTCAGCACAGGCTTGGTGTCGCCGATGGCGGCCAGCGCCAGCTTGGCGTTGTCCACGCTGTCGGTGTCGATGATGACGGCACGCTCGGTAGCGGCAGCCTTCTTGCACAGGTCGGCCAGACGTGCGCCGTCGCCGCCGTCGTGAACCAGCAGGAACTCCACATACTCACGCTCGCCGATACGCTCGTAATCCACGGCCTTCATCTCGGCCAGCTTGGCGTCCACAGCGGCGTCGTCCATGCAGGTGCACAGGGACACGGCAAAGCGGTTGCGGTTGACGAAGGTCTTTTCATGACGCATCATGACGGTCTCGCCGCCCAGCTTCATGCCGCCCACCTCGATGGCCTTCATGGGGGGCGCGGTAGCCTCGCTCAGCAGGGCGATGGCCTCGTCGGACATATAGGGGCACTTCTCGATGGGCAGCGCGCCCTGCGCCACCTTCATGCAGAATGCCATACAAGTGGGAACGCCGCACTCCTTGCAGTTCTTCTTGGGAGACAGCTTGAAAATATCTAAACCTTTAACAGCCATTGTTCGCTTCCTCCTTTCCGCGTCAGACCAACTCGCCGATCATGGCGGCGATGGTACGGATGGCTTCGGGGTGGCGCATGATCACAGCGTCGGAACCGCTGGCCAGCACGGCGGCGGCGGTCACGATCTCCATCTCAATGCCGCGCTCCTCCTGAGAGCCCCACTCGGGCATATCGGCCTCAGGCATGATCGCTTCCTTCACGCCCCAAGTGTCGGCGGACACGGGGGTGATGATGGGCATCTGCAGCATGGCGTCGGACTGGCTCAGGGCGGCGTCCTTCACGCGGTCCAGCGTGGAGGCCACATACTCGAAGCCGTAACCGGCGGCAGCGGAGCCGATGTTCATCACGATGGACTGGGCGCTGACGCCCAGCTGGGTCATGACGGTGTTCAGCTGCTTGGCCAGGTTGATGTCCACGGCGGACTCCGCGCCCACCTTCTGGCCGTAGGCCAGACCTGCGCCAGCGCCAATGGCTTTGTAGTTCTCGTCGCGGGCGGACAGCACCAGAATATTCTTGCCTGTCAGCGCCTCGGCGATCTTGTTGAACAGTTCGGTATCTTTCTCGATATTCTTGCAGCCCATCACCACCAACGGCATGTCGGTAGCGTCGGCCACGGACTTGGCCAGCTCCACGCACTCGTCAACGGACTTGTTCTCGCCGTTGGGATCCGCGCCCTCCAGATGCAGGCAAATGAAGGACGCGCCCTCCATGGCAGAGGCCCGCTTGGCCATGTCGGCCACGGTCGCGCAGCCCTCATAGAACTTCTGCTCTCCGGGCATGGTGCACATGGCCATACCGGCGTCGGTCAGCTCCACGCCGATCTTGGGCGCGTTGGTGATCTCGCCGTCAAACGTGTGGAATGCCAGCACGTTCTGGCCGCCGATGGTGACGGCCTTGTCGCCTACACCCAGCACCACTTCGTTGATGTGGGCGTTGTAGGTATGCTTTTTGGGTACGAAAGACATCTTGACAAATCCCCCTTGTAGATGTTGTTTAAAGTTTCAGCTCCTTGATGATCCCGGCCAGCGCCTTTTTCACGGGCGCGTCGTCGGGCACCTGGGAACTAGGTCTTCCCTCGCAGTCATAAGCGTAAACCGTTTCGTCCTGGGGCAGTACGCCAGCCAGCTCCAGGTGGTATTTTTCGATCTCCTCCGCCACGCCGGGATTCAGCTCGCCGTTGGGCGCGCGGTTGACGATCAGCTTCATGGTGCCGGGCTTCAGCTCCAGCTCGCGGATCATCTCGGCCAGACGGCCCGCCGCCTGAATGCCCCGCCGGGAGCAGTCGGAGATCAGCAGCATGGTATCCACATGAGGCAGGGTACCGCGGCTGATATGCTCCAGTCCGGCCTCGTTGTCGATGACCATATACTTGTAGTTGCCCACGTACTTGTCGATCTGCGTCTTCAGTACGCCGTTGACAAAGCAGTAGCAGCCCTTGCCCTGTGTGCGGCCCATGACCAGCATGTCATAGTCGTCCTCCTCCACCAGCGCGGAGCTGAACTTCATTTCGGCGTAATCCGCCTTTGTCATACTGGGCGGCACGGTGCCGTTTTTCTCCGCCTGGGCCATCTCCTCGCGAATGTCGCCCAGCGTGGTCTCCACTTCCACGCCCAGCACTTCATTCAGGTTGGAGTTGGCGTCGGCGTCCACGACCAGCAGCGGGCCCTTTCCCGCCTTGCACAGATAGTCGATCAGCATGCCGCAGGTGGTCGTCTTGCCGACGCCGCCTTTGCCCGCCACTGCAATGATATGTGTTTTTCCCATAGTTTCGATCCATCCTTTGCGGGGCCTGCGGGGCATGTCGCTCTCCGCGGGCCATAGGGGTTACATGTAATGCTCCGGCCGACCGGCAGTCTCTGCGATACAGGCCATACCGGTCTTTGCTGGAAGTACCTTGAAGGAGCACGCAGCTTTTGCTGAACGCACCCTTCACACGCTCAATAGATTCCCTCCTTAGCATCCAATTTATCATGATCCCGGTCAGGGATGTAGATACAAATTCAAGCTGGCGAAAAGTCTTACGACTTTTCTGCCAAAAGATTTGCGGCCGGCTGCGCGCGTCCTTCGGACACACTGGCGGCCGAGAAGTATTTTTCTGACGCGCATGTCGTCAGAAAAATGATTTGATTCTTTCGCGCCTGCGAGCGCGAATTCTGCGAAGCTTTCACAGCTCCGTGAACAAAAACTTCTGATACATGCCCGCGCTCTCCACAAACACGGTCATCTCGCCGGGGCGGCCCTCCTCAGCGGTGAGGTGTACCTCGCCGCCCTTGATCTCCCGCCGGACCCATTCCACAGGGTCGTCGGTGTCCACCTCGAAGAATAGCACGTCCCGCATCTGGTTGCGCTCACAGCTGTTGGCGATCTCCCGCACCACTTCATACCGCTTCATGGATATCTCCTAAAAAAAGGAAAACGGCCCCCTTGTGTGCCAGAAAACGTTGTTCGCCTTTCTCACCACAGGGCCGTGCGCTTTGCGCATTTGCCGGGGCGGTAACGGCGCTTTTCACCGCTCTCCTTTTCCCCTTGTTATTTTTTCTACAATTAGAAATTATACTTGAAACCATGCGTTTTTGTCAACCTTTATTTCGTGCAAATCCCACAAAACAACCATTTCGTTTTGCGCGTTTCACAGTTCGTTTACACGCTGTTGTTAAAATAGCCGTATCGTTATGTGAATTTTTTGACAATTTGACGAAAAATAAAAATTTCCGATTTTTGCCTTGTATTTTGCCGCCGTCCCTAGTATGATACAGGCAGTGTGCACAGACCGGAACTCTTCTCCTTCTGTGAACACATCCCTTGCTGCAAGAGTAGAAGTGGCGCGTTAAGTGCCGGTCGGATGGGAGGTTGCCGCCGGACGAAGGAGCTTGCTCCGCGATGCCATCTTCGCATCCGCTGTTGCAGAGTACGGTACGCCGTGCGCGGAACAATCGCATACCCTTTCCCCAACCTCCTCCCACATTTTTGTTAGGAGGCCTTTTTTATGTCCAAAAATCCCGAAAAGTCCGGATGGAGCGTGCGCTCCATCGCCATCTGCGCGCTGCTGACGGCGCTGAGCGTCATTCTGGCCCGCCTGCTGATCCCCATGCCCAACGAGACCACCCGCTTTTCCATCGAGGCCGTGCCCATCTTCATCGCGGGCATGCTGTTCGGCCCGCTGCCCGGCGCTTTCACCGGCTTCGCCGCCGACTTCATCGGCTGCCTGTTCACCCCCTACGGCTACAATCCCATCTTCTGCGTGCCGCCCATTCTGTACGGCCTGTGCGCCGGACTGTTTCGCCCGTGGCTGACCCAGAAGATCTCTCCGCTGCGCATCGCCGCGGCGTTTCTCCCGGCCATCGTGCTGGGCTCCATTCTCTATCAGAGCGGCTCGCTGGCCCTGATCTACGGCGGCGACAGCAAGCTGGCCTTTTTCGTGACCAAGCTGGCCACCCGCAGCGTGCAGTTCGCCGTCACCGGCGTGCTGGATGTGCTGCTGGTGTGGGCGCTGTGCCGCTCCCGCGTATTCACCGCCGCCGGCGTGTGGCCTACCGCCGCCCAACCGGCGCAGAAAGGAGTGTCAGGACAATGACACTGGACGAAGCCTTACATTACATCCACGCCGTCTGCTGGAAGGGCAGCATCCCCGGTCTGGAGCGCATCAGCGCCCTGCTGGACAAGATGGGTCATCCGGAGCGGACGCTGAAATTTGTTCACGTCACCGGCACCAACGGCAAGGGCTCCACCTGCGCCATGGTGGCCTCGGTGCTGCGGCAGGCGGGCTATCGCACCGGCCTGTACACCTCGCCCTACATCGTCCGCTTCAACGAGCGGATGCAGATCAACGGTGAGCAGATCCCCGACGACGAGCTGTGCGCCATCACCGAGGAGATCAAGCCGCTGGCCGACAGCATTTTCGAGCAGCCCACCGAGTTTGAGATGGTCACGGCCATTGCCTTCGCGTGGTTTGCCCGCCGCCAGTGCGACATCGTGGTGTGCGAGGTAGGCATGGGCGGCGAGTTCGACGCCACCAACGTCATCGGCGCTCCCGAGGCTGCCGTGCTGTGCAACATCGGCCTTGACCACACGGAGGTGCTGGGCGACACACTGGAGAAGATCGCCGCCACCAAGAGCGGCATCATCAAGCCCGGCTGCGACGCGGTGCTGTACCGCTCCACCGACGGCGTGGAAGCCGTGGTGGAGCAGCGCTGCCGCGAGGTGGGCGCAGCGCTCCACAAGGTGGACTTTACCCAGCTGCACCTGCGGCAGCATTCGCTGGAGGGGCAGGTCTTCGACTTCGGCGGCAGGGAAAATCTCCATCTCCCCCTGCTGGGCGAGCATCAGCTCCACAATGCCGCCGTGGCGCTGACCACGCTGGACGTGCTGCAAAAGCGGAGCTGGAACATCACCGAGGACGATATCCGTCAGGGACTGTCCCGCGTCATGTGGCCCGGCCGGTTCCAGATCATCCGCCGCGCCCCGCTGTTCCTCATTGACGGCGGCCACAATCCCCAGTGTATTCAGGCGCTGGCCCAAAATATCGCGGATTATTTGCCGAACCGTCCCCTGACGGTGCTGACCGGTGTATTGGGCGACAAGGATTACCACTGCATGTACCGCAGTGTGGCGGATCACGCGGTGGAGTTCATCACCGTCACCCCGGACAATCCCCGCGCCCTGACGGCGCAGGAGCTGGCGAAATATCTGGTCAGCTTCGGCAAGCCCGTCACCCCCTGCGACACGGTGGCGGACGGCGTCCGCCTTGCCATCGACCACGCGGGTAAGGACGGTACCGTGCTGTGCTACGGCTCCCTGTACCTGCTGGGCGACGTGATCAACGCAGTTGAAGAAACCAAATGACCCCAAAGCGGCAGGCTCTCCTGCCGCTTTGGTTTATTTGAACGGCGGTAAGTACCGCTCTGGCGCTGTGCGTAGGGGAGGGGTTCTACCCCGCCCGTCGCCTATTTGAGCTGCTTAATTTACTGAGCGGAAGGGGTAGAACCCCTCCCCTACGAAGTATCACAAATACCCCCGTCAAAGGAGACCGCCATGTTTGCTGACTTACACATCCACATGCTGCTGTCCGGCAGCGACTGGAAGGCCGCTATCGCCGGACACCAGCCCCATCCGGACGATACTTTGATCAAAGAACGTCTTTCCGCCTATGAATCTGCCGGAATTTCGTATCTTCGGGATGGCGGCGACCGGTTCGGGGTCTGCCTGCGGGCTAAGGAATTGGCCCCGGAATACGGCATCACCTACCGTACCCCAGCGTTTCCCATCTACAAAAAAAGCCACTATGGCAGCTTCATTGGCCGGGGATGGTCGGATTTCGCGGAATACCGCGCATTATTGGCGGAAGCGCAGGCAAGCGGGGCGGATTTCATCAAGCTGATGGTCTCCGGCCTGATGGATTTCTCCGCCTACGGCGTGCTGACGGAGGAGCCGCTGACCGGTGCGGAGATGCATGATCTCATTGCCGCCGCCCACGATCTGGGCTTTGCCGTCATGGCCCACTGCAACGGAGCAAAAGCGGTGAAAAACGCCGTCACAGCAGAGGTTGACAGCATCGAGCACGGGGCGTATCTGGACGACGAAGCCTGCCATATTCTGGCAGAAAGCGATACCGTCTGGGTACCGACTCTCTCCACCATCGGCAACCTGATCGGCAGTGGGCGGTTTCCGGACGATGTAGCGGAACGTATCCTCCGGTCGGCCCAGGAGAATATCCAAAAAGTCGCTAACTTGGGCGGTCATATTGGCTTGGGGTGTGACGCCGGAGCGTTTCGGGTGCCCCATGTGGAGGGTACATTCAGCGAAGAAAAATGGCTGCGGGAAACGCTGGGCGACAAGACTGACGCCATACTGTCCGCCGCAGAAGGACAAGTCCGGGCAAAATTTTAAAATTAATTGGTACATTAACGGCCTTTATGGGTACATAAAAGGGCATTATCGGTACATGAAAAAAGCGGTATTCGAGTAAAGCCCGAATACCGCTTTTTTGATTTGGAACGATTTCCTTACATGAGGGGCTCCATCTCCAGAACGGGATGGCCCACTTCGGTCAGGAAGCCATACAGCTCCTCCATGTCGGTGGTGACGGTCTCGTCAGCGATCATGCTGGTGAAGTTGTCGATGCCGTACAGCTCCTTGGCGGTGGCGTTGATGCGATCCGCCATCTGATCCTTCAGCTCCTTGGGCAGCCAGACGATGCGGCCCATGCCGCCCTCGGCAGCCAGGAACTTCTTGGAGGCGATGAACTGCTTGCCGTGGCCCATGAAGCCGGGGGTCTGAACGCCGCCGCCGGTCATGGACGCCATCTCGGAGAAGCTCATGCCCAGAGGGGTCATGCCCACATGCTCACGGTTGGTGATGACCACGCCGTTGGACATGGGCTCGATGCCGCAGATGCACTCGAAGCAGCCGCAGGAGGTCATGGGATCCTCCAGGATGGAGTACAGGGTCACGCGCTCCAGCGCGCCGTGAGAATACTTGCTGACGGCCTCGTTGACGTCCTCGTAGGCGCCCAGACGCTCGTCCAGGCAGCGATCCTTGGGAACGATCTGGCAGGGGCCGTTGGGGTCCAGCTCATTGGTGGCCTTGGCGTCCAGCCAGGACACGGCGCCGCACAGGCCCAGACGCTCGGGCGTGACGATGCAGACGTGGCTGGGGGAGAAGGCCTGGCACAGAATGCAGGTGTAGAACTTATCCACGGACTCGTCGGTCATGGACTTCAGGCGGGCGTCACGGGCGACGAACGCCTCGTTGGCCTTGGCGCGGATCTCCTTGCAGCCCTCGGGACGGGTGCAGATGCGAACCTGGCACTTGTCCACCACGGTCTCATACTCGCCCTTGACCTTGGCATACAGCACCTCGCCCAGATGACGGGCGCGGAAGCCGGCCTCGAAAGCGGACTTGGACACGCGGACGCGGATCATGTCGCGCTGGCCGGTATGCATGACGCCCTCGATGCAGTTGAGGAAGTTGTGGAACTTACGCTCGACAACCGGCTCGAAGTCGGTCTGCCAGGACTTGCCGGCCACCTCCAGCGTGATGGTCAGGCAGATCTTGGAGCCGGGCTCGAACTCGTCGAAGTCGGGGCCGTCCAGAATGATGGCGTGATCCTCGATATTCTGGGCTTCTTCGGTGCGGCAGAACTCGCAGCAGTCCACGCGGGAGCCGTCGATCTCGATCTGGGTGTCGTTCTTGCGGATGATCTCGCCCTCGAAGGCGTTGGAGAAGGCCACGGGAATGTCGATATTGGTGACCTTGATCTTGATATCGCGAGCCTCCAGAGAGGTCTCGATCCAGTCCTGGGTATTCTCGTTGATAATCAGGGACTTGGGAACGGCCCACATGTCATCGGTATCGTTGGTGATGACGGGGAAGCCCAGCTGGATGGCACCGGCGCCGCAGGCCACGGTGATATCGGGCACGGGAGCGTAGGCGTTGACGAACGCGAAAATGCGGTGGAAGGAGTAGTCGATATGGCCGTCATAATCGCCGGGCTGGACAGCGCCGAAGATGAAGGCGGCGCGGACAACCAGAGAGATGATGTGGCCCACGGACCAGATATCCTCGCCCACAGGGACGACGCGAACGTCGAAGTTCATGGTCATGCCGCACTCGATCAGCTGGTCAATGATGCCGCCGATCAGGAACACGAAGATACCGCGGGACTGGTAGCCCTTGACGGTTTCCAGCGCTTCCTCCTTGGTGGGAGCGGGGCCGATCATGACCACGAAGCCGGGGATATCGCGGGTGACCAGAGGCACGCCCAGGGTACGCACCTCGGCATCGGTGAAGTGGCCGTGGTAGTTGGTGCCGGCATAGGGATCGGGGTTGCGGGCATACTTGCAGGCCTCGATCATCTCGGCGGCGATGGCGGTGCCAACGCCGGAGGTGAAGATGTCCTTGGTCTTATACTCACGGGTCATCATGGCCTTCACGTCGGCCAGGGTGTCGCGCAGCTCGCCCAAGGTGGTGACCTTCTTGCCCAGATAGGCGTAAATGCAGGACAGGTAGTAGGCCGTGTCCGGCATCTTCATGGGAGCGGACTCGCCCAGCTCGGCAACGACGGCGTTGATCTCTGCCTCCGCCTTGGCAAACATCTCGTCGGAGCCTCTGAATACTCTGTCAAATAATCCCATTGATCTATTTCATCCTTTCAAAAATTCAAGTCTCGTCGATGCGCGCCTTGATGGCCCGGATCTCCTCCACGGCCCTGGGGCTGACATCGTAAGGGGAAAGGCCGCGCCGGTCGGCGTCGATGACCTCGGCGTCGTAGCTGATAAAGCCCAGCAGATTCTCCTCGGGGATGCGGGAGCGGACGAATTCACGATCCGCGTCGTCCTGGATCTTGTTGGCCACCACGTCCACCTTGGTGACGCCAAGGTCGGCGGCCAGCTGCTTCACCTTTTCATAGGTCTGCACGCTTCTTGCGCCCGGCTCGATGACCACGATGAAGCGATCCATGCACCCGGCGGTGCCGCGGCCCAGATGCTCCAGACCTGCCTCCATGTCCATGATGACCACGTCGTCCTTACGGAACACCAGCGCGGAGAGAATGGACTTGAGCATCACATGCTCGGGGCAGACGCAGCCGCCGCCGCCGGTCTCCACCGTGCCCATCACCAGCAGCTTGACGCCGTTGATATCACGGGCGAACTTATCGGGGATATCGCTGACCTGCGGGTTCAGCTTGAAGAATTTATTGGTGTAGGTGGCGCCGGTGCGCTCCTCTACCAGCTGACGCATTTTGGAAATGGGGGTGATGGAATTGACTTCCTCCTCCGTCAGGCCCAGTGCCAATCCCAGATTGGCGTCAGGATCCACGTCGGCGGCCAGCACGGTACGGCCCTCGTCGGCGTACAGGCGGGCCAGCGTGGAGGAGAGCGTCGTTTTTCCTACGCCGCCCTTTCCGGTAATGGCTACTTTCATTGGTTCGACCTTTCCTCAGTCAAGATACAGCTCTTACTTAGATGCCCAGCGCGGCGCGCTTGGCCTCGATACCGGCGATCATCTTGTCGCCCAGGCTCTCGATATCGGTGTCCACGATGAAGCGGGCTTCCACCCAGTCCTTCACGCCGTGCTCACCCTGCAGCAGCTCCACCACCTCGCTGGAGCCCTTGGTGTAGGGATCCACGCCCAGGTAGGTGTCGATGCCGGTGGCGACCACGTAGTTGCCGATGGATACGGCCTTCTCGCTCATCCACTCGGGTGCGCAGCCGCACAGGGGGATCTGGGAGATGTTGATGCCCCAATCCTTGGCGATATCGGAGGCCAGCAGCATCATGCGGGAGATATCCACGCAGGAGCCCATGTGCAGCACAGGGGGAATGCCCACCAGCTCGCACACGCGCTTGAGGCCCTCGCCGCAGTATTCCTTGGCGTCAGGATCCATCAGGCCGGCCTTGGCGGCAGCCTGAGCGGAGCAGCCGGACAGAATGACGATGATATCGTTCTTCAGCAGCTTCTTCATCAGCTCGATATGCGCGGTGTCGGGACGGACCTTGGGGTTATTGCAGCCCACCATGGCCACGGCGCCACGCAGCACGCCGGCCTTCACGCAGTCGATCAGGGGCTTGGTGGTGCCGTAAGTATCCACGTGGGAGTTGCACACGCCGTCCAGCTCCTTCTTGATGGCCTCCAGAGAGTAGCCAACGCGGGCCTTGGTCTTCAGCTCGGGGATGTTGACCAGCTCGGGACGACGGTTCTTGAAGTTTTCGATAGCGGTTTTGACGATGTTCTTGGCGTTCTCACCGGCGCTCTCGGCATGGAACTCGATGAAATCAGAGTCGGGGATGCGGGCGATGGGAGAGGTGGTGATGAACTTGGTGTGGAAGCACTTGCTCAGGGGGCCCAGCGCGGGGAAGATGCACTGCACGTCCACCACGATGGCTTCGCAGGCGCCGGTCAGCACCACGTTCTCCTGATTCAGGAAGTTGCCGGCCATGGGGATGCCGTGACGCATGGTGACCTCGTTGCTGGTACAGCAGACGCCGGCCACGGTGATGCCCTTGGCGCCGTTTTCCTTGGCGTAGGCGATCATCTCGGGGTCGTTGGCGTAGAACACGATCATCTCGGACAGAGAGGGATCGTGGCCGTGAACGATGATATTGACGTTGTCCTTCTCCATGACGCCGATGTTGGCGGTGGTGTCAATGGGCTTGG
>OLOA01000692.1_pt1 | contig 35878 bp, 51 predicted proteins | sample 1672201 | NCBI WGS metagenome assembly OLOA01 (sample SAMEA3136658, study PRJEB25190) | human gut metagenome
AAGCGTAAAAAAATCAATATAAATATAAAAAAATTACGAAAAAATCGTTGACATTACGATTAAATCGTACTATAGTTAAAACATCAATAAAGAAAGGAGTTAAGCAAATGTCTATAACATTAAAGAGTGCAAGAATAAATAAAGGGCTTACACAGGTTGAAGCAGCCAAGTTAATTGGCGTTACTAAGGACACTCTTAGCAATTATGAAAGAGGTAAATCATACCCAGATGTACCTATTATAAAAAAGATAGAACAGGTATATGGCGTAACATATAGTGAAATTAAATTTTTACCCTAATATTACGATTTAATCGTATTTGCAAGGAGGTGAGAAGATGCATGACAGGTTTTGATAATCGGAATCTGAGAGAACGAATCAAGAAAATATATGGAAATCAAAGTGGCTTTGCAAAGGATATGGAGTTGTCCGAAAGAAGCATATCTTTGAAGCTTACAGGGGCAAGACAATGGAGGCAGAGCGAAATCTACAGAGCAAAAGAGTTGTTAAAGATAAAAGATAAGGATATAGCAAAGTATTTCTTTACAAGTTGTTCTTAATAAAACAAAAAAACTGTCAGAGGCGTTATCTCTAACAGTTTCATGCTAAATTTTTTTACTTTTTATACTTTGCAGATTTTCATCACATCTAATAACGCTAAATGTTTCTATGAAGTATTCTACCACTTATGCTGTTTTAGTTCAGCGTAAATTGCACTGCCCATTAGCTGGTGGAAATCAGGGAACATTTGGTATGGTGAGGATTTTTTTACCGGGTCCAACTCGTAACTCTGCGGAGCTTTACGCCATACTAATTATTACATTTAAACCCAGTTTAACGTGCTTTGGGGGACCACAATTGCAACCTTAATTAAAAAGAGCAGGGCAGATAAGTTTTCCTATAAGTGTCATAGGTTCTCCTTTCCTGCCCAGTATGAGCAAATTAATGATAGCAGTATTTGAACATAAGTTCAAGAAAATCTTTTAAACGAGGAGGTGAGAGCGTGAAATATGTTTCAGAAAGAATTGTAAACATAGGAGAATTAAAAGGAATAATTCAGAAAGCAAGGATAGATTCATTAGGGATTTTAGAGGAATGTAAAAAGAATAAGCCTTCCATAGAAAATATAGAAGGCTATGCGAATCAAATGGAAGCTAAACTTTTGGCTGCTGAAAACTTTGATTTTCTAATAGAAAGAGAAACAACAATAGATAAAAACTAAAGAGGTTCTTTTATGTTGTGTTTATATGGGAAGTCTTTTAATCAGGTACATTCAGAACGCATAAAGCATTGAAGATATTTGTATTCTTCGCATTGGTCGTCTTTATGAAGTTTACTGTTTTCAATTATGGGACAGGTGAAAGTAACAAAAGTACCTTCGTAGTGGTCATTCTCGTTAAGTAAATGATATTTCCCAGTTAAGACCAGTTGCTTTTTGTAAAAGGGACATACAAAAGCTTTTCCAAGTAAAACATATTGTGCTATAAGCAGACTCCTTTCTTGATTACTTGGCTACTGCAATAGCCTGTAATTAAAGTATAGGAGTAAAAGAACATTTACACAAGTAATTATCTATCGAGGAGGTGAGAAGGTGCAGACACAAACAATAACAGAGCTTCCAGATAAATTAGAAAGTTTATATGTAGACGCACAGAACAAGATATTTCTTCTTAATGGAAAACCAATAGGAGAAGGGATTGAATCTGTACAGATTAATTTTGATGGAACTAAGTGGAGAGTAACTATGGAATGTACTGCAACAGTAACAAAAGAAATAAGCACATATAGTAAAGATGGAGAAAAAATCAGCTAGTACCATTCGATACTAGCTGAGCAAATTAAATGATATTTGACGCTAAGTTTGCTAAGAATTTGATAACTTCGGTCAGACCGGATTTAAAACGATTCTCCATATCATATATAAAAGTTGATTGAAGCGTTATATTTCCCAAGATATCGACCTTTATATATTTATGACTTTTCATTTCATTAATACAGAAATCAATATCATCATCGGAGAAATCAGGAAATTCAGAATGTGATAGGCTATTAAATTCGATAGCAGATGATCTGGGAATACCTGATTCAACACGCTGTAAGTAACATTTGTAAAGAGTAACAGCAAATTTAGTGGTTATCTTTGTGAGTTCCATAAGAATCTCCTTTCTTAAAACTAGGTGCTGCAACACCAGTAATTAAAGTATAGGAGCAAAAAGACATTTATACAAGGATTTTAAGAAAGGGGCAGGTAATGATTATACGAACCGAATATGCCAATTTTGGCAAACCAGAAGATTTACTCCGGTATATGCAGGAAGAAAATATACCGGTTGTAACAGCTAAAACGGAATACTGGGTGAAGATGAAGGAGGAATAAATGAATTATACGGCAAGAGTAATGATCATTATTATCTGCATAATAATCGTGCTTTTATGCAATGAACATAAAAAGCGTAAGTAGCATATAAAACATAAAAGGGCATGAGGTGAACTGATGAATATAGTTATAAAAATTATTGAGGGAGAGAAAGTGATTGATTTTTCAGAACTTGATAAAAATACAAAAAAAGAATACGGACAGCGCCTCAATGAGCAGGCTCTTAGCGTAATGGGGTATGTCCGTAGTAAGGAGGCAAGATGAGAGACATAGGTTTGATAATTGCATACAACAGGCGCATTAATGCGGCGGTAGACGATAGACGCATTGAAGATGCAGCTAAGTGGATGTGCAGATTACATAAGTTAGAAAATAGAAATGGAGTTCCAGTGGGGAGTTATAGACTCAGGGAGGCGTAAATGACTAAAAGTACATATTTGGGAAAGTGCATGTATTGCGGGCAGCAGGCAATGCTTGAGATTAATGATGATATTGTAGCTTCATATGAAGACAAACCAGATGATTGGGATACATACATTTCAGAGGAAGCGACTAAGATTTGCAAATGTGAAGGTGCAAGAGCATGGTGGAATGTAGAAAGGCGAGTGCGTAAGGCAGAAGACGAGTGCCTGAAGCTTGCTAACAGTGAACAGATAGGAGAGGTACTGAAAGCTGCAGTAAGACCTGTTATGAGAAGTGAGTTTGATAAGCTCACAATTAAAGATGGGGGGGTTACTTACAGTGTGTATCTTGATAGTGATGAACGCCTTCATGTCCGTAGAGAACATAAGGTCACAGAGGATAAGACAGAGTAAATAAAAAGAGCCGCTTGGAGAAGCGGCTCGAACCAAATCGACAAGTTGCGTAACAACTTGAATACATAATAAATCATTTTAAGAATAAAGTCAATATTTGACTGAGATATCAAGAAAAATAATGGGGAGAAATCCCCATAAAAACTTGATTGTATTAATTAAGTTAAGAACCAAGGAGACAATTTTTAATGCCATACATAAAGGAAATATGTATAGCAGGTAGCGTAATAACAATAAGACGATATCACACCCTTAGATATAACTGTCGAGGGGAAAGAAGGGAGAGCCGGGAGAAGGTAACAACAGCGAAACAGGAAACCATAAACCGGAGACTGGCAGAAAGGAAGCTGGCGGCAAAGATGAATACCAATTTTACAGATGAGACAGGAATGTTGGTTACATGGACTTATGCCAGGGAGAGCCGACCTCCCACACCTGATGATATGACAGTAGATATTCGCAATCTGCTAAAAGCTTTGAGGAGAGAATTTGAGAACATTGGTCCTCTAAAGTACATCTATGTTAAAGAGATAGGAAGCAAGGGAGCGCATCATATTCACATGATCATGAGCATATGTGATGTGCGTGTATTAAAGAAATGTTGGAATCACGGGTTTGTCCATGTGAAACCTTTGGACAGCGACAATGATTATACAAGAATTGCACAGTATTTTGTTAAGTATGCCAATAAGACAGAGAAAACACTTGGCAGAAGAATAGGGAAACGGTGGAATTCTTCAAGGAATTTAAAAGAGCCCACTATTGTAAAACAGGTAGTTAATGCAAATACGTTTGCAGATAAAACAAGGAGAAGCACAATACGCAAGTACGAGAAACAAGGATATTACATGGTTAAGGATTCTGAGAGAACCGGAATATCTGAGATGGGCTTTAGATACTATGAAGCCAAGTTCCGACGACATAAAGGAAGGGAGTGTGGTTAGTGCAGAAAGTAGATGTTTATATAAAAACAAGTGCTAGAGGACCAGTAGTCCGTAAGCATGTCGCATACATGTATGTCTTAAAGATAGTTATTAATGGCAAAGAATTTGTCCGTAATGGCAAAGGTACACTTGAGAATGTAACAGAGAACCAGGCAACACTGCAGGCAATAATACATGCACTTATGCGCTTTCACGAAAACTGCGAAATCCGCATAAATACAGAATGTGAGCATGTGTTAAACAGCTGTCGTAATGCTTGGCCACAACAGTGGGAGAAGGCTGGTTGGATAAAAAAGACAGGCAAGCCGGTAAAGAACGCGGATTTGTGGCAGCAGTACCTTAATGTAAGCCGTGGACATGTTATAAGCTGGTCGGATGCGTCACACGAATTTAGTAAGTGGATGGAATACGAGCTTAAGAAGATGGAGGCAGGATATGAGAAATGCCAGTGAGGAAGAAAGAATCAAGAATGAGCTGAAAGAACAGGAGTGGCTGAGGCAGGCAATTCTTACATATGATGAGGATAAAAGTGCAGTTAATACCAGTATTCGTGTAAATCATCTTACACAAGTATCAGGGAGAATAGCAAAGTTGAAAAGAGAATTATATGAATGTCAGCATGCAGCGACATATTAAAAATCAAGATGGCTACAAATGGCATAAATACAGAATTGGAGAAGTGTTTTACTCCACAAATGTCTACAAGATACTTATTTATCTAAGTATATATATCACAGTAACTATTAATATGGCAGCAGACCTCCCTGTTATGGGAGGAGAAAGGAGAATATGAGCAGAAGCATAATGCAGAATACAAAGGAATGTTTTTTGTGCCGTATGAGAGCAGAGGAACAGGGGTATTTTGGACCTCTTACATCATATGGCTTAGAAAAACACCATGTTATGCATGGAGTAGCAAACCGAAAGATAGCTGAAAAGTATGGGCTTACAGTGTTTCTATGTGAAAAAGACCATAGAACGGGAGCGGAAGCTGTACATAAGAGCAGAGAAACAGATTTGAAACTTATAAGAGCAGGTCAAAGACGTTTTGAACAGGTATACAGCCATAGAGAATGGATGAAAGCATTTGGAAAGAATTATTTGTATGAAGATTTTGCGGATAACAATGTGCTTGAACAGGTATTACAGCAGCTTTTTAAAGATAATAAGCACTTGAGAGACAAAATATACACTTCAGGTCTTGAGACAGCGGAAATCATGGAAATCTTATATGCTGATGAAGCAGCGTATCAGATTTGTGTACATAACAGGATTTATACAATGGATATAAATCAAGAATTAGGCAGGGTGACAATAACTGCACCACCAGATGAAAAAACAGAATGGAACAGAGAAGATGTTGTGGCAGCAGTTATAAACATTAGTGAAAGAGAGAAATAATGACACAGGAAACATTGTTACAGATAGGCAGGCTGGGGCTTGCAATTGAAGATGATGCAAATATGGTACTGGATATGTACCGCGTCAAGGAAGAACTTATAGGAGCAGATTTATTTAAGGGAGAGCCGAGTGAAGACAGAAGCCATTACGCAGGATATACAGAGCTGTACAAGCTCCCAGGCATGAAAGACATAGCAGATGATGCAGTTGAGTATATCAAGAATCGATTAGGTGAGGTAATTGAGGAACATTGTAAGGCTTTAGAAGCCTGTATATCAGCTTTGAGTGACGCGGTAACAGTAAAAGGGGATAAGCCTGACAGAAAGGCGAAGTCTCCCAGTAAAGAAGCGCAATGACGCCTTTGGGTTTTATTGTGCACAATGTGGTAAATATGTATCCACAATAACGGTAAGCAGAGAGACATGGGGCTACAAAAGAAATGGTAAATGTTACTGCTCATATAAATGCATGAGGGCAGCAGAGAAATAAGAATATCAGAAAGGAGCCTGGAACTCTGGCCAGAGTGATTCGTACGATGTTCCTTTCAAAAAATGACATACCAGGAGTTTTTAGAAAGCAAGATAGAACTTGCACAGGATAGCGGATTTGAAGTAAATCCGACAGATATTAACAAAGCATTAAAGCCACATCAGAGGGATGCCGTAATATGGGCACTTAAAGGTGGAAAAAGAGCTTTATTTGAAAGTTTTGGTTTAGGTAAAACCATACAGGAAATAGAATTCTGTAAACAGGTAATAAATCATGAAGGAGGAAGAGCTTTAATTGTTCTTCCGCTTGGAGTAAAACAGGAATTTACACAGGACGCTGAGAATGTTCTTGGATATGATGCACCTGTTTATTGCAGAAGCATGGAAGAAGTAGAATCCTGTGACAGCAGGATTGTTCTTACAAACTATGAAAGAGTAAGAGATGGTGATATAAGACCGGATTATTTTGTTGCAACATCTTTAGACGAAGCAAGTGTTTTAAGATCTTTTGGAAGTAAGACATACCAGACATTTCTTGATAAGTTCAAGAATGTTCCTTACAAGCTTGTAGCCACAGCAACGCCAAGTCCAAACAAATACAAGGAGCTTATACATTATGCCGGCTATCTTGAGGTAATGGACACAGGGCAGGCACTTACAAGATTCTTTCAGAGAGACAGCACTAAGGCAAACAATCTTACATTGTACCCGAATATGGAAGATGAATTCTGGCTGTGGGTGTCATCATGGGCATTGTTCATAACGAAACCTTCAGATGTAAATCCAGAATATTCCGATGAGGGATATGTATTACCGACGCTTGATGTAAGGTGGCATGAGATACCAATACATTACGGGGATACGTCTGATAAAACAGGACAAATGCAGTTATTTACAGAAGCGGCAGCAGGCTTGAAGGAAGCTGCAGATGTAAAAAGAAACAGCATTGACCAGCGTGTTGAAAAGATGAAAGAGATTGTAGAGAGTTCGCCTGAGGAGCATTTCCTTTTGTGGCATGACTTAGAGTCTGAGAGAAAAGCAATTCTTAAGGCAATACCCGAAGTTGTAGATATATACGGCTCACAGGATTATGACATAAGGGAAAAGCGTGTTATTGATTTTGCACAGGGAAGAATCAAGCTGTTTGCAACAAAAAAATCAATATCAGGTTCGGGCTGTAATTTTCAGCGTTACTGCCACAGGGAGATATTCTTAGGCATTGATTATGAGTTTAACGATTTTATTCAGGCGGTGCATAGATGTTACAGGTTCTTACAGACAGATACAGTTGTTATAGACATTATATACATGGAGAACGAAAGACAGATTAAAGAAGCATTGCTTGAGAAATGGAAGAATCATAATCACATGGTTAAGAAAATGACGGATATTGTAAAGAAATATGGTTTAAGTCCGGCATCTAAAATAAAGCGGTTAGAGAGAAAGATGGGAGTTGAGACAGTGAAAGTACAGGGAAAGCATTATACAGCGGTAAATGATGATTGTGTTGAAGAGTGCAGAAGAATTGAGAGTAATTCTGTAGGACTTATACATACATCCATTCCATTCGGAAACCATTATGAGTATAGCGCTAATTATAACGACTTCGGACACAATGAGAACACAGAAAAGTTCTTTGAGCAGATGGACTTCCTTACACCGGAGCTTTTAAGGATTCTTGAACCTGGCAGGGTAGCAGCCATCCATGTAAAAGACAGGGTATTATTTGGAAATGCTACAGGAACTGGAATGCCTACAATAGAGCCGTTTCATGCACAGTGTATAGAACACTACATGAAACATGGTTTTCAGTATTTTGGAATGATAACAGTTGTTACAGATGTGGTCAGGGAGAATAACCAGACATATCGCCTTGGATGGTCTGAACAGTGCAAAGACGGTTCAAAGATGGGGGTAGGCTGTCCAGAATATATACTTCTGTTCAGAAAACTTCCAACAGATAAATCTAATGCATATGCGGATGATCCTGTAAAGAAAACCAAGGAAGATTATACAAGAGCACAATGGCAGATAGATGCTCACGGATACTGGAGAAGTTCCGGGAACAGGCTTATAAGCAAAGATGAGCTTAAGGAATTCAGTGTTGATGATTTACAGAGAGTGTACAGGGAATACAGCCGCTCCAATGTATACAGCTATGAAGAACATGTGAAGCTTGCGGAAGAGTTAGATAAAAATGATAAGCTCCCAGCCACATTTATGGTTGTCGCTCCCGGTTCATGGAATAACCTTGACGTATGGGATGATATAAACAGAATGAGAACACTTAATACAACACAGAGCAGACGCAGGCAGCAGATGCATGTATGCCCACTGCAGCTTGATATTGTTGAAAGAATCATTAACAGATACAGCAATGAAGGTGATATGGTTCTTGACCCGTTTGGAGGCTTAATGACAGTTCCAATGACGGCAGTAAAGATGAAAAGATACGGCTATGGAATAGAACTGAGCTGTGACTATTTCAGAGATGGTGTTGGATATCTTCAGGAAGCAGAAAATGAGATAGAAACACCTACGCTGTTTGACTTTATGGGGGCTTGATATGATAAACGGGGAATTAATAGTTGATAATTTCGCTGGTGGGGGCGGAGCTTCCACCGGAATAGAAGAAGCTACCGGCTTTAGTGTGGATATAGCAATTAACCATGATCCTAAGGCTATTGCAATGCATAAAGCAAACCATCCGAATACGAAACATTATTGTGAAGATGTATGGCAGGTAGACCCAGTGCAGGCATGTAATGGGCATCCTGTCGGGCTTGCCTGGTTCTCTCCAGACTGTAAACATTTCAGCAAGGCAAAAGGCGGCAAGCCAAAGGATAAGAATATAAGAGGTCTTGCATGGGTAGCATGCCGATGGGCTGGACTGGTAAGACCTAGAGTAATCATGTTGGAGAATGTAGAAGAATTCAAGACATGGGGACCGCTGAATAGAGGACATCATCCGATAAAAGCAAAGCAGGGAAAGACATTTAATAAGTTTGTAAGCCAGCTCCAGGATTTAGGTTATGAAGTCCAGTTTAGGGAGCTTGTGGCAGCAGATTACGGAGCGCCAACCATGAGAAAGAGATTCTTTATGGTTGCAAGATGTGACAAGAGACCTATTATATGGCCAGAGCCTACACATGCACCGGCAGACAGCGAAGCTGTGAAAAAGGGATTGCTAAAACCTTATATTGGAGCATATACGCAGATAGATTTTAGCAGGCCATGCCCCAGTATCTTTGATACATCTGAACAGATAAAGGAGAAATATGGAATAAAAGCGGTAAGACCATTAGCACCTAAGACAATGGAGAGGATCGCAAGAGGTTTGAAGAAATTTGTTTTAGATAACCCAGAGCCTTTTATTGTTCAGTGTAATCATGGTGGAGACAGAAGATCGCTGGATACTAAAGAACCATTGCCAACAATTACAGGTAAACATGGATATGGAATTGTAGAGCCAACGCTTACACCGATTATCGATAAGGCATATGGTGGTAATTATCAAGGCAGTGGTAGCAGAGTCGATAAACCAATAGACACAATCACTACAGTAGATCATAACAGGCTGGTGGTGCCAACGCTAATCCAGTACCATTCCGAGACAGCACAAGGAGAAGTAAGAGGGCAGACTATTAGAAATCCAATCATGACTGTGGATGGTTCAAACCGGTACGGACTGGTTACATCATTTTTGAGCAAATTTTATAAAAGCGGCACAGGACAGGATTTAAGAGAACCATTACATACCATAACCACATCACCAGGGCATTTTGGAGAAGTCAGAGCGTTTTTAATTAAATATTACGGGGATGCAACAGGGCAGGATATAGAGCAACCACTTGATACAGTTACAACAAAGGATAGATTTGGTTTGGTAACGATAGAAGGTGTGGATTATCAAATTGTAGATATTGGTTTGCGAATGTTGGAACCTAGAGAACTGTATGGATGCCAGGGATTTCCGGCAGATTACATAATTGACCGCGATTATACAGGCAAGACATATCCAAGAGCTGAGCAGGTTAAGAGATGTGGCAATTCTGTTAGTCCAATGGTACCTAATGCACTGGTAAGAGCTAATCTTAAAGAATTATGCATAGCACAGAGAATGCCTAACTGCAGTATAAACGAGGAAAAGACAGGGCAATTAAGATTTGCCTAATAAAATAATAAGGAGAATGATTATGATTAAATGTGATAAAGGAAGAATCAAAATGGAGGGAACACCCGCACTATTAACAGCAGAATTAGGAGTAATAACAAGGGAAGTGTATAGAGGCATGATTAGAGCAGGACTCTCGGAGAATTTTGCTAAGAGCAAAATAGAGCATATGCAGGAAATTGCCATGATGACGGATGAAGAATTTGAAAAAGAGAAGGAGAAGACTTTGGATGAAAAAGCAGAGAAACTTGCAGATATGATACTAAAAAGCATGGGTATATGGAGGTAGTATGGCAGCAGGAATAATAGGTTTTATAGCCGGCTTTATAGTGGCGTGGGTAATATTGGCATTATGTAATGCAGGAAGGGGAAACTGGGATGAATAGAGATTGTATTATGATTAATCTGGACCAGAGAGATTGTAAGGGGTTTATTGAGTTATATTGCGCCAAGGAGGATAAGCCTTGCCCATTCTATAAGCCTGCGGATAAATACAATAGAGATGGCAGCAGAAAGAAGGAATAGATAATGCGGAAAACTATTCCTAAAAAGATTAGAAAGATTGTGTATCAAAAATATAATGGTCACTGTGCATATTGTGGTTGCGAGATACCGGAAAAAGGATTTAATGTAGACCATCTGCATTGTTTAAGAAATTATGAGTATGACGAGGACATAGATGTTCACGATGTAAGCAATATGATGCCAGCTTGCGGCTCCTGCAATCGATATAAGTCAACGATGGATTTAGAGACATTTAGAGAGCAATTACAGAAAATACCAGACAGGCTGAAAAGGGATGTGTGTACTTACAATATAGCCACGCGGTTTGGTATGGTACAAGAAAAACGAGAGCCAATAAAATTTTACTTTGAAAAAGTGAATGAAACAGGAACGACAGAAGTACACAAAGACAAGGATTTCAAGTCTGAGTACATAATTTTAAAAAATAAAATTAAGACAAAACAGTGCAGCATAGAATATGCTCAGGGATATTTGTATTGCTTAATAAATATGTGTGTTAATGATGACAATCTCTATGATGAATATTCAAGAGCAATAGATGACATAGGAGAGGTAATTATATGTGGAAAATAACAAAGAAAGACGGTAGTACAGTAGAGATAGAAAGAGATAACAGCCTCGTAATATGCATAAATGAGCTTAACAACGAATCAGATCTTGATGAGATACTTAAGATTGAGAGGTGCGAAGATTTCACGGAGATGACTTGTGAGCACTGCTCCAAGAGTGTGGTAACAGAATATACATGTAACAATAAGACAATTATAAAGAACAACATGCCGACAGAAGATTATTTTTGGTGTGATGGAGAGAGGTTTGTCGAGAGGAAACATGAATAAGTTACTTGAACCTATAAAGGAGTTAGATATGACTTATAAAAAGTTGTTGAAAGAAGCTAAAAAGCATATACGAACAAGAATTATTGATTACAAGCCTGCTAGTAGTATACATATAGCTGGAATAAATGATAATAGCCAGATACCAAATGCGATCGCATGCTGGCTTAAAGACGGTTCACAGATAATATATATTAGCGGCAAAACAGGAGGGAAAATGAGACTGATTGATGCGGACAATCTGAATTTTAAAGGGCAAAAGTACAACAAAAGTCAGATAAAAGCAATACTGGATTTTATCGATAAACAGCCAACAGCCTATGATGTTAATAAGGTTGTGAAACAATTAAAAGAAAGAAGCAAAGAGTTTAATTCTGGTTTGAGGTTGCATGGAAAACCGGAAGATATTCTTACTGATGAAGCAATCGAGATAGTAAAGGCAGGTGGTTTATAATGCTAACATTGCCAATTCAGAAGAAATGGTATGATATGATTCTTTCAGGAGAGAAGAAAGAAGAGTATCGGGAAATAAAACAATATTACGAAACAAGATTCCAGAATCTGTTCGGAGCCATAACCATACATCCATTATATCCACCAGACAATTTCTTAGATAGAAGCGAATTTGAGTTATTGCAAGGAGAGGCAGTACCAGAGGAGATAAGGAAAGACAGGGTTCAGGAGATTATTTTTCGTAATGGTTATTCCAAGAATTCTAAAGCAATAAAAGCAAGATGTAGATTATGGATTGGAAAAGGTAGACCAAAGTGGGGCGCTTCGCCAGACAAACAGTATTATGTTTTAGAAATCCTGAATGTTGAAGAACTGGCAGCAGATAAGACTATATTACAGAAGGTAGGTGATGAATAACTTGAACGATATCAAAAAATTATTAAAACAATATCCTGATTTGATAAAAGAACAGGAAGACTTACAGCGGGAAATCACACAGATCCAAAAGGACCTTGACAATATGACACGTAAGGGAGGCTACACAGAAAGAGATAGTGTATCTGGTGGTAACGGAGGCAAGCAGCATTATGTTATAGAGGGATTTCCACATAAGATATACTCTGAGAGGAAAACAAAGCTGCAGATGAAGCAGTTAAAAAAGGAGCAGATTGATAATATTCTTAAGCGGATTAAAGAGTTAATAGAGAAAGAACCTAATGTGAGAATGAGACGCATGATGCGTCTTAAGTACACTGACAAAATGACATGGTATCAGGTGGCTATGCATATGGGGAAGAATTGTACTGCGGAAAGCTGTAGAAAAGAAATGGAAAGGTATTTAAAAAAATAATCTTTGTCCGTTTTGTCCGCTTTAAGTGTGTTAGTATTTAGTTTGGAATCGATATCAAACGATTTGATAAGACCTTCCCCCAATATTTATCGAGAAAACTCCGGCAGCAGGCTTGTGAAGAAATTCACTGGCAGCAGTCGGAGTTTTTGAATGGAGGTGAATGCATGCCAAATGCACCAAACTATGAACAGGCGCAACTTGACTATATATCCGGCATGAAATATAAGGAACTGGCACAGAAGTATGGTGTAAGTATTAATACTATAAAAAGCTGGAAAACAAGGTATGGATGGACGAAAGCCAATAAAAGTGTACATGCGAAAAAGTGTGCACACAAAACTGAAAAAGTATGCACACAAACTGAAAAAGGTGTGCACACAAAAAATGAAGCTGTTGTGAATGATGTTCAGATGGTAGAAGACAATACCAATTTGACTGAGAAACAACGGCTTTTTTGTTTGTATTTTGTTAGATGCTTTAATGCTACAAGAGCATATTTAAAGGCATATAACTGTTCTTACAGTACGGCGGCAGTAGAGGGTTGCAGATTACTAAAGAATCCTAAGATTAAAGAAATGATAGATATTCTTAAAAAAGAACGGATAACAAGAGAGTATTTAACTCAGGAAGATATATTCCAGAAGTATATGGATATAGCGTTCTCAGATATTGGGGATTATGTAACATTTGGAAAGAAAAGGGTCCCTATGTGGGTTAAGAAGGATGGAAGGGACATTCCTATTATAGATCCTAACACGGGAAAGCAAAAAATAAATGAATATTCTTATGTTGATTTGAAAGAATCCGATTACACGGATACAAGTATATTGGCGGAAATATCAGAGGGACAGAATGGAATAAAAATTAAGATGTATGACCAGTTAAAAGCGCTTGATTGGCTCGCGGCACATATGGATATGGCCACAGCGGAGCAGAAAGCAAAAATTGACCTGTTAAATGCACAAAGAGATAAGCTGCAGCACAAGGAAGATGATGGAGAAGATGAAAGCGTGGTGATTATTAACGATGTCTGAAATAAGGATAAGTGATTTGATAATACCTAAATACCAGCCATTATTTAATAATCGGAGTATTAAGCATATCATTCTTACATCTGGCCGAGCTGGAACGAAATCCAGCTTCGCAGCGATAAGGGGAGATTACCAGATTGTTTCTTCGGAAAAGGGTTCGGTTGTAGTGCTTAGAAAGCATCACAATAAGCTTAGAAAGACCGTGTATAAGGAGATGCTTAGAGGAATTAGCCGATTAAAAGTACCTAAGAGCAAGTTCCATATAACCAAGAGTCCCATGGAGATTAAATATTTAAAAAATGGGAATACGATGTATTTTGCAGGCTCGGACGGTATCGACGATACCAAAGGTATTATAGACGAGGATAGGCCTATAAAACTGGTAATTATCGATGAAGCTACAGAATTCTTTGATGATGGAGATGGAGAAGATGAGCTTTTAAACATAGAAGCGACATTTGCCAGAGGAAATAATGGCGGCTTTCAAATGATATATCTATACAATCCACCCAAGAATCCCAATGCTCCAATCGTAGAGTGGTGTAAAAAGATGGAGAAGCGTCCAGATTGTGTGCATATTCACACGACATACAAAGATGTTCCTCCAGAGTGGGTAGGAAAGGACCTTATAGAGACAGCGGAGACGTTAAAAAAATCTGATGAAAAACAATATCGTTGGGTGTGGCTGGGAGAGAGTACCGGAATAGATGAAATCATATATTACATGTTTAACCCCAACATGATAGTTGAGCCGCCAAGAGCTGTTTATCCGGTTGCAATCGGAGTGGATTATGGACAGATGAACGCAACAACCTATGAGGCATGGGGGGTGGATGTTGCAAAGAAAAAATTCAGAGGGCTTAAAGAATACTATTATTCTGGAAGAGATGAAGGTAAACAGAAATCCCCATCAGAGTATGCGGCAGACTTTAAAGAATACTTTGAAGAACTGCAGAAAGAATATGGAATAGCGACAGCCATTGTGTATATAGATCCTTCCGCCAAAGGTCTCGCGGAAGAAATCAAGCGTAAGTGCCCAGCTGTAAAGATAGTAGATGCTCAAAATGATGTTGCGTTAGGGATATCAAGAACACAAAAAATAATGACATATGGGGTGCTGGAGGTATCTCCAACACAGGAGAATCTTACGCGGGAAGCTGGTACATACGAATATGATGCCAAATCAATTGAACAGGGGAAAGAAGTACCAGTGAAGATAAATGATCACTGCATGGATGCTATGCGTTATGCGGTTATGGGAATGTGGAAGTATCTTAAGTACTTTTTACCTATATCAGAACAGGAGGAGGAGGACTAAATGATAATAACAAAATTTTTACAGAAATATGGTTACGATACAATAGATACAGGGTTTTACAGCAAAATAGAAGAATGGAAAAGTTGGTACAAATCTAATGTAAGGAGATTTCACTCATATAGGATATATTCCGGTGAGAAGTATATTAATTGCAAAAGAGGGGCTATGGGAATGGCTAAGAAGCTTAGTGAAGATATGGCTGACCTTCTGCTTAATGAGCATGTAGCAATAACGATAAATGATGAGCATACAAGTGAATATGTTAAAGATGTTCTTAAGAAAAATAACTGGCAGGTGCTGGGGAATACATATCAGGAGAAGAAGGCTGCATTAGGGACTGTGGCATATGTGCCATATATAACGAATGCAATGGCGAATGAAGAAACAGGAGAACTTATTGCAGGACATGGAGAAGTAAAAATTGATTATGTGGCAGCAGATAATATATATCCCCTTAGTTGGAGCAATGACTACATAGAAGAATGCGCTTTCGTGTTTCCTAAGACATATAAGACAAAGGAATATGCTGTTATACAGATACATGCTATAGAGAATGGAGAGTATGTAATACATAACCACGTTGTAGAGGCAACAAAGGGAGCTGGCACAGAAGTAGAGCAGGCGCTATGGAAAGGCATGGCACCGTTCCAAAACTTGACCCCTGTTATACATACTGGCAGTAGTAAGCGGCAATTTGTGATAGACAAGCTCAATGTGGCCAATAACTTTGATGAAGATAATCCTATGGGGATTGCGATATATGCAAATGCAATAGACCAGTTAAAGGGGTGTGACACAGCGTATGACAGTTATGTCAATGAATTTGTACTCGGAAAGAAGCGAATATATGTAAGCCATGATGTTATGCAGGAAACAATTGGCGGAAACAAGCAATTTGATCCAGACGATGTTGTGTTCTATAAATTGCCAGAAGAGAATATGGACGACAAAAAGCCTATTGTTGAAAGCAATATGGAGATAAGGGCGGAAGCTCACAATAAAGGTATTAATGATTTTCTCAATATTCTTTCTGTAAAGACAGGTTTTGGTACAGAACACTATAAATTTGAGAATGGCAATATAACCACAGCAACACAGGTAATATCTGAGAATAGCGATATGTACAGAACAATTAAGAAACATGAAATTATCCTGAACAATGTTATTACAGAGCTTATATCGATAATATGCCGGCTTGGTAACAGTATAGGAGCAGGAGTAAATGAAGAGGCAGAGGTAAACATAGATTTTGATGATTCTATAATTGAGGATAAAGACACAATCCGCAAAGAAGACAGAAATGATGTATCTATGGGTGTAATGTCTCTGGCAGAATATAGATCTAAATACTACGGGGAAACGCTGGAAGAGGCACAGAAGAAACTTCCAGAGCAGGAAACAGTATTGGAGTGATAACATATGGCATTGACGCAGGAAGAAATGGAACAGATGCCTAAGCCAATAGAGCAGGCATTTTCAGACTTAGAGCTTAAGATACTGGAAGATATTGTTGCCAGGATAAAAGAAAATAATATGATAACAGCAACGGCAGAATATGATATCTTCCAGCTTGTAAAGATGGGCGAAAGTGAAAAAATGATAAAGAGGTATGTTGAAAAGACATTAAAGCTTACATACTCTGAAATTGAAGATATATTTGGTGATGTATTTGAGAGAGGGTATAACAGGGATAGTAATTTATATAAAGCTGTTGGAGCTGGTTTTGTTGCGTACAAAGACAACAAACAGCTCCAACAGTTTATAGGGGCAATAAAGGACCAGACAAAGGGGACATATAAGAATATTACTAATACAATGGGCTTTGTGCGCCAGAGGGAAGGCGTTAAGACATGGGTACCTCTAACTAAGTATTATAAAGATACCTTAAGCCGTGCAGTATTTGAAATAACCAGTGGAGCATTCAGCTATAGTCAGGTTATTAAGCGTACTATAAATGAGATGACCAACTCTGGAATACGAACAATAGACTATGCAAGTGGAAGAACCAGTCGTATAGAGGTTGCAGCGAGACGTGCCATAATGACAGCCGTTACACAGGTTACAGCAAAGGTAACAGAGCAGAATATGGACAAGCTTCACACGGATTATGTAGAAGTAAGCTGGCACGAGACCGCCAGACCTACACATCAGGTATGGCAGGGACGTGTCTTTAAGTGGAACAGGGGAAATGAAGTAAATGGCAAAAATGTAGATGCGGATAATCAGGGAAATTATGAAGGCTCATATATTGATTTATCTGATAAATATACTAATAAAGTTAGTACACATACAGGGGAAATTGAAGAATTACAAGAATATACTACAAATGGAGTAACATATAAAGTTGATAATATAAATGTTAAACAGAATAATTCTTTAAGAGAATTGCAAATTGCAGAAATATTAAGTTCACAATTAGGGGAAAAGGTAAATCTTGTTCCTGAAATTTGCGGAATATATAAAAATGTACATGCACCAGACTATTTAATAGCAGGAGAAAGATGGGATTTAAAAGAATTAAAGAATGGTACAAGCAAAAATTTAATTAGAGATATAGTTCATAAAAAGAGGGAACAAGCTGAAAATTTTATTTTTGATATAACAAACAGTAAATTAAGTGATGAAGAAATCTTTGAGCAGGCAGAAGGTGTATTTACAAAATATTATAATACAAAACATGCTGAAAGAGTAGTGATTGTTAAAGGAGATAAGATTGTAAAGTATCTACAAAAAAATAGAGAAATCTAACGCACCCCCAGTGGAGTTTGTGAGATTTCTCTAAAGATAAGATATCTTACTTATATTATATCCAAAATCAAGAAAATATCAACACTTAATGAAATGATTTTACCCAAGTTGCACCAGTGCAACGGAAAGGAGATAAAGTGGCAGCAGAAGAATATCCGGATTTTGTACAAACAACAGGGTATGGCGTAGACCCTCTGGGGTTATGTGGCATTAACTGTTATCATCATTTTTGGGCTTTCATTCCGGGTGTGTCTGTAAGACTCTATACAGATAAACAACTAAATGAAATGAACGCTAAAGAAAACAGAAAAAGAGAGTACAATGGCAAGGAATATACTACATACGAGATAACGCAGAGAATGAGACAGCTCGAAGCACTAATGAGAAAACAGAGAATGGATATACACCTGTTAAAACAGTCAGGAGCAGAACAGGAACAGATAAAGGCGGCAAGGGCACAATATAGAAAGACCAGCGCTGAATATACAGATTTTGCGGCAGAAATGGGAATGAAAGAGAGAAGAGACAGAGTAACAGTAGATGGTCTTGGAAGGGTGTAATATGATATTGATACAGATGTATGATAATGGATTTATAATAGATGGACATGCGGGATATGCTGAACCTGGAAAGGATATTGTGTGTGCTGCAGTATCAGCTATAAGTCAGACGTGTGTTATGAGTATAGAGAATTTAACTAAAAATGAGTGCATATGCAGGCAGGAAAACGGATATATGGAATTGAAATGTAAGAATCCAGATGTGGATACAATCCTGTTATTAAGGGCGTTTGAGACAGGTGCAAGGGCAATTTCTGAAAATTATAAAAAGTTTGTCCGTTTTGTCCGCTTCAGGTGTGTTAATCTTTAAAATGAAAAAAATATATCGAAATCAAGGCGAGGTCAAAAATGACCGCGCCTTTTTTCGTGCCGAAACGTGAGAGGCATTAAACACGGAACAACAGGAGGTTTTCTATGAAAAGAAAATTAAACTTACAGCTCTTTGGTGACGGCGACGGAGAGAGAACATCTGGAACAGCCGGGAAAGAAACACATGGTAGCTACAGCTTTGAACAGGCAGAAGAGATTGCATCTGCAAGAGCAGAGAGAGCGGAAAAAGCAGCACTCTCGAACTTCTTTACACAGCAGGGCATGTCTAGACAGGAAGCAGAAGAGGCATTTAAGGATTACAAGGCAAAGAAGGAAGCTTCAAAGCCTAATGTAAGTGCTTTGGAAAGAGAAAGAGACGAGGCCAAGTCAAAACTTGCAGCCTTGGAAAATCAGAACCTTTTACGACAGAAGAAAGTAAAAGAAGATGATTTGGATTATGTAACATTTAAGGTCAACAAGATGGTTGACGATAAGACAGATTTTAATGCGGCAGCAGATAAGTTCTTAAAGGATAATCCAAGATTTAAAGAACAGCAGGCAGGTGTACGAGTATCTACTGGTGTATCTGGAAATGGAAATACTGATACAAGAACTGACAATGAGAAGATTAATGATTCCTTAAAAGCTGCATTTAAGAGAAACTGGAGGTAAAGATGAACAGAAATAGTAGATTAAATTTACAGAGATTCGCTGAAGGAAACATGGTAAGCAGGGAAAATGCTGAGGCGCTTATTCCGGAGCAGGCAAGTAAAGAAATTATGCAGGGGGCTGTTGAAGGTTCGACAGTGTTACAGTTAGGAAGAAGGCTTCCTAATATGACAAGCAATAAAACATCTATGCCGGTATTGGATATGCTTCCGTTAGCATATTTTGTTAACGGTGAGCCAGGGGTGAAAAAAACGACAAGAGCAGCATGGGAAAAAAAGATAATATATGCAGAAGAGATAGCAGTTATTGTACCAATTCCGGAAGCTGTTCTCGACGATTCTGAGTATGATCTTTGGGAAGAAATTAAACCACGTATTGCAGAAGCATTTGCAAATAAAATCGATGGCGCAATTCTTTTTGGTGAAGACAAGCCGACCAAGTGGAGAGATGATGTTGTTACTACAGCAAAGGCTGCAAAGGCAGAGAAAAAATTAACAAGTGATCTCTATGCAGATATTATGGATGAGGAAGGTGTAATTGCATGTATTGAGAATTCGGGATATCTTCCTAATGGACATATTGCTGATGTGACAATGAGAGCTAAGTTGAGAGGCCTTGTTGATAAGAACGGACATCCACTTTTTAAAGCAGATATGCAGGGAGCAACTCAGTATGTACTTGATGGAAACCCTATGAATTTCCCATTAAATGGAGCTTTTGATGCAACTAAAGCACTTATGATTTGCGGAGATTTTAAACAGTTAGTATTTTCTATTCGACAGGATATTACATACAAGATTTTTACAGAAGGTGTTATTCAGGATCCTGCAACAGGCGAGATTGTGTATAACCTTATGCAGAATGATATGGTTGCCTTAAGAGCCGTTATGAGACTTGGCTGGGAGATACCAAACCCTGTAAACCTTAAAGAGAAGGATAAGACAAAGAGATGTCCGTTCTCTGTTCTTTTGCCAAGTGCTTAATATAGGAGGTGCTAATGAGATACGCAGAATATAGTTATTATACAGATAACTACCTGTCAGGCAGGACGGCGCTTATTAGCGCCTCCGATTTTGATTATTATGCGGAACAGGCTGGAATATGGCTTAGCCATTACACATATGGGAACATTGAAAATGTGAAGGATATTCCAGATAAAGTGAAGCAGTGTACATGTGCTATTGCTGAAAAGATGTGCAGATATGATAAGACAACAGAGACACAGGGGATAACATCTGAGAAAGTTGGTGATTATTCTGTGTCATACGAAAGTCGCACTACACAGAAAGAAGCATTAAAAACTGATATTAAGGAACTTGTTAATATGTATTTGTCTAACACAGGCTTATTAAGCCGTGTGATGTCAGGAGGATGTACCCATGAAATATAAGATAACAGCCCCACAAAAAACAAATGAGATTCTATATGGAATAGAGTTTAGAAATGGAGTGGGATATAGCAACAATGATTATGTTGTTTCCGTTTTAAAAGAAAGCGGATATGTGGTTGAAGAATTAAAGCCGGCCAAGAAAAAGGAGACGGAAGATGTACACTAATTCAGATATGACGTTGTATTCGTTTACAAATAATGGATATGAAAGACATTACATTGAAAAGGTGTTCTGGCAGGATAGTATACAGAAGAACACAAGCAAGGAAGGCTCAAGCGGAGCAGATGAAGTGTATATATGTATACCGGAAACAGACAATATGGTATTTACTGTTCGCAAGGATATTGTTGTTAAAGGTAAATGTGAACTTGAGTTTGATAATACAAGCGACAAGGACATATCTGACAGCCTTAAGCAGCTAAAGAAACTTACAAGAGTATATGAGATTACTAAGGCTGCAGATAAGCGCTATGGAAGTAGAAATATGCAGCATTATGAACTGAATTGCAGGTGATAATATGAAATTTGAGTGCAAAGGCAATTTTAAGGCTACATTAAAGGACTTCCCAAATAAAAGAAAAGGACTTCAAAAAGGAGGCCCTGTGCAAACTTTTATTGATAATGAAGTTATGAAACAGATGTCGCCTATGATGCCAAGAGATGAAGGACATATGATCCAGAGTATGATAACCAGTACGGTTATAGGTTCTGGTGTAATTAATGTTGATACACCTTATGCACGTTTCCAGCACGAAGGTAAAGTGATGATATATGAACCTACAGGAAGTACATATGCACCGAAGGATGCTAAAAAGATAGTAACAGCAAGAGACCTACAATATCAGGGTGCACCAACAAGAGGAGCTTTTTATTTCGAGAGAATGAAAAAAGCCAAGAAAGACCAGATACTGAAAGGAGCACAGGCATTAGCCAACAAACTATGACAGTATTAGAAGCAGCTAAAGAAATAATAATGAACTATCCAAGGATAGATGAATTTACCAACAATATTCATTATGACTTTTCGGATAATACTGAAGGAGAAACCGGACTCTTTGTAACAGGAGACAGTAAGATAAAGGAAGATGTGCTTGGAGGACAGGTAAGACAGATGGATATGATTATGTATTCAACCTGTCAGGCGTCTTCTGATTATGACAGATTAAGTAATAGTACATTCCTTGATGAACTGGCTTTCTACCTTGAGCATGTAGAAGAAAATGAGTATGAGATTACTAAAGGTGACGGGCATGAGCTGTATCACGGCCATATTAAGAATATGAACTGTGCCAACGCAATGCTTGTAACTTATCTGAATGATGAAGTAACGGGACCGGTAAGGTATCAATTGCAGATAATTATTCAGTATACATTAGATTCATAGGAGGTAATTATGAACAGAAACAGAGAAATTAAGTTGCAGCTTTTTGGAAGTGAAGAGGAAGCTAAAACAGGAATAGGTAAGCTGAAAAGAAAGCATTTAATGCATTATATTAATGCTAATTTTGGGTCAGGCGATCCTGTATGGTTTCTTATAGGAAAAGATGTAGAGGAAATGAATGTGGATCTTAATCCGGACACAGAAACCAAGAAAAACATATGGGAAGAGACATCAACTCAGGACAATGGATATGAGCCGTCTATGAGTGTTGATACATATTATGCTAATACACAGGATGCTATTTATCCGAAGCTGCTTGATATAAGCATGAACAGACTTACAGGAGATGACTGTACAACTCAGATTCTTGAAGTAGTAGTTGATACTGTAGAAGGACCGTATAAAGCATGGATAGAAGATGTTCTTGTAAAGCCACAGAGTTATGGTGGTGGAGCAGGTGCGGTTACAATTCCGTACAATATTAGTTTTAATGGAAACCGTAAGCAGGGCACAGTAACCATGGCTGATAAAGCACCAACATTTACAGCAGCGTAGGAGGTAGAGGAGAATGGAAAATCTTTCGTTTGATGAAGGTCTGAAAAGTTACAAGATAAATGGTGATTCTAATAGAATCTTACGTTTCAATCCTGGAGATATTAATATTCTTCCAAGATATAGAGAGGTTGTTGCAAACCTTGAAAAAATCTCTGAGAGTCTGCCAGAAGCTTCTATTAATCCAGATGGGAGCCCGGCAGACAATGTGGAAATAGTCTCAAAACAGATAAGCGCATTTAATGTAGAATTAAAGAAACAGCTTAATTATCTGTTTAATGCAGATGTATACGACATTCTTTTTGCTGGACAGTCTCCATTATGCAGAGTTGGCAAGGGAAAGCTTCTTGTAGAAGAGATAATCGACAAAATTGGCAGACTGATAGGAAAAGAATGTGGAGAGACTATGGATAATGTTAATCTTAAAGTTAATAGTTATACTGCTCCATACGAAAACAGACAGCAGCGCCGCAGTAAGAATAAGAAGGGTAGAAGATAACTCATGAATGGTCTTCCAAAGAAATTAAAAGTAGGTGGTAATCTGTACGCAATCAGGACAGATTACAGGGATATATTAAGAATCATACAGGCTTTTAATGATCCGGAACTTAGTGATGATGAAAAATGCTATGTTTGTATGAGAATACTATATCGAGATTATGAGAGTCTTCCACAGGACAGTATGCAGGAAGCATATGATAAAGCTGTATGGTTTATTGATTGCGGTAAGTGTTATTCAGAGGAAAAAACACAGAGTGTAAGGCTGATGGACTGGGAACATGACGAATCCTTAATTATACCGGCGATAAATAGGGTGGCTGGTAAAGAGGTTCGTATGGAATGTTATATACACTGGTGGACCTTTGTAGGCTTTTATATGGAAATAGGGGAATGTGTATTTTCAGAGGTTGTGTATATAAGGCAGAAACTAAGCAAGGGTAAGAAGCTTGAAAAGTATGAGCGCCAGTTTTATCAGGAAAATAAAGAAATGATTGATATCCCGCGGATTAAAACGCAGGAAGAAATCGAGGAAGAAAAACTTATAGAATCTATATTTGGATAGAGGGCTGATACAGTCCTCTATTTTGCATTTAAGGAGGGCGAGTGTGGCGAAAAAAGAAGAGGGCGAAGGAACCATTAGCTTTGACACTGCTATTAACCTTGACGGAATGGAGGAAGATGTCAAGGATTTAAAGAGTATGGCCAATGATATAGCCAAGTCTATAGAAAACATGGGAAGGAATATCGAGAAGGCAGTCGGAGAGATTGACACAAGCGGCGTTCAGGATGATTTGAATAGCTTATCGGATGATGCCATAAAAGCTGCAGAAGCAAGTATGAAGGTTAATGCTGCAATGGCTAAACTTGATGATGTTAATGGACCACAAGCCATAATTGCAGCGATAAAAGAATATAAGAAACAGCTGGAGGAACTGGAAGATAAGGTTGCGAGTTATTCAGACATTGAGATTGGGAAAAATTCTGAAACATACAAAGAAGATCAGGCTGCAATAGAAGAGTTAAATAAATCTATAGAGTATGCTCAAGGTGAACTTAGAGATTATTATATGCAACAGCAGGCTAGTAAGATGGCAATAGACAAGGCTAAACAGGCAGCAAAAGAAAAGGCGGCAGCAGTTAAACAGGCGGAGAAGGAAGAGGCCGATGCGGTTAAGCAGGCAGAAAAAGAACAGGCAGCAGCTGAAAAAAGGTCTATAGTAAGAAAGAAGAGGCTTGGAAGCGTTCTTAAAATGGTAGGAAGTAACATTGGTAGAACGCTTACAAAAGCTACGGGGTTAAGTGGTGCATTTAATGGTACAAATAAGGCTTCAGATAAAATGCATAAAGCCTTTGCCAAAATTGCACAATTAGCTAAAACGGCACTATTTTTCTCGGTGATAACAAAAGGACTTAATGTAATAAGAGACCAGATGGGGGGAATGCTTTCTGTAAATAAAGAGTTTTCTTCCTCATTGGCGGCGGTTAAAGGAAATTTGTTAGTAGCGTTTCAACCTGTGTATACAGCTGTTTTACCATATATTAATGCACTTATGGCAGGACTTAAAAGTATAACAAACCAGCTTGCGGTATTTACTAATACTTTATTTGGTAAGAGTGTGAGCGCCAGCAATGCGGCGGCAAAAGCGTTGAATAAGCAGGCGGCAGCCACAAAAAATGTAAAAAAACAGACACAGCTTGCATGTTCCAGTATCGACGAATTTAATATTTTGTCTTCTAACACAGATGAAAATAACAGTTCTGGGACCACGGTCACATTTGATGTACAGGATGATGCCGGGGCTGCTACATTTGCTGAAAAGGTAAAAGAAGCTTGGAATAATATTGACATGACGGACATTGGCAGAACCATAGGTGAAAAGATAACCAACTCACTTCAAAACATTGATTGGAGAACAATTCAGCAGGAAGCATCTAATATATCTATCCGATTTGCAACATTTTTTAATGGTTTAAACGATGGAATTAATTGGAATACAGTAGGGCAGACGGTTTCTAGTGGCCTTAATACGGTTTTACTTACAATAAATACATTTCTTACAAATTTCGACTTTTTGACATTCGGAAGTGATATTGGAAACGGAATAAATGCAAGTATAGCATTATTTGACTGGTCACTGTTGGGAATAACACTTGCAAATATGTTAAATGGAGCATTTGATTGGATATATGGTTTCTTATCCATATTTGACTGGTCTCAGCTGGGATTGTCTTTAGCACAGAGTATATCTGATTTTATTAATACAGTTAATTGGCAGGAACTCGGAATGGATGTGTCAGGCATAGTAATAGGTCTTGTTTCCATGCTTACAGAGTTTCTTAGAAATGTTGACTGGGCTGGTGTAGCTGATTCTGTATTTGAAGTAATAAAGGGAGTTGACTGGGGCGGAATAATACGAGGTCTGATAGAACTGATTGTTACTGCATTTCTGGCATTTGTAACATTTTTCTTTGATATAGGAAACAATATCGGAGAAATGCTGATTGAAGGATTGCAGGGGGGAATATGGAACCTGATAAAGAATATAGGTACATGGATATATAACAACATGGTTAAGCCTATTATAGATGCTGTATGTAATTTCTTTGGAATACATAGTCCATCTACTGTATTTGCCGGTTTTGGATCATTTTTAATGCAGGGTCTCATGAATGGTATAACAAATTCACTAAACTTTGTGAAAAAAGGAATTAATACTGTCGTTGACGCTGTTATAAATCCGTTTCGTTCAGTTGGAAGTACATTGCAAAAAATATTCACAAATGCTTGGAATGGTGTTACAAAATGTTTTAAAGCAACATCTTTCTCACAGATAGCGTCAAACATTGGAGAAGTGTTTAAAAGTATTATGAACCGCCTCATAAGTGGAATTAATAATGTGGTTGCTGCACCATTTAATAAACTGGATAGTGCTTTCAGTAAGCTTCGAAATGTGACAATTGTTGGTGCCAAGCCGTTTGGCTTTATTCCTAAAATACCGGTGCCTAAGATCCCGTTTTTGGCTAAAGGTGCTGTTATTCCTCCCAATAGCCCATTTACAGCTGTACTTGGAGATCAAAAACATGGAACTAACATAGAAACACCAGAAGCTTTATTAAGAAAGATTATAAAAGAGGAACTTTCAACATCAGGCGAACAGAAGGTGGCAGTGGATGTAGGCGTGGAGCTTACTGGGGAAATGGCACAATTTTTTAAAGCATTTATTAAGTGGTATAAAAAAGAAACTATTAAAACGGGTAAAGATCCAATATATGGAATATAGGAGATATTATGGGAAGATTTAAACCTAGGTTTGTTTTGGCAGGGGTAGAGTTACCCCTGCCAGATGCATATCAACAGACAATTTCAGATCTAAGTTCCAGCCAGACAGGCCGTACTTTAGATGGAAAGGCACATAAAGATGTTGTAGCAGTAAAGGACACTGTGCCGTTAAAATGGAGTAAACTTGAATGGAACAAAGCAGCTGAGATAGCCAATGCTGTGGATGGTATAGAGTACGCTGCGATGGAATATGTAGATGTAAGAGTTCCATATAAAACATGTATACGAGATATCTATGTTGGCGATAGAAAGGCGGAAATTGTAGAATGTAGCACGGATGGTAAAGTATATTGGTCGCTTGAATTTAGCAGAATTGAGGTGTAATTAATGTTAAATGTTGAAAAGAAGGGCATAGACACAGCAAAGATAGATATAACACTTGTGACAGGAGAAAAACTGTTGATAAATGCGTCTCGGATCATGGAAGATGGAATAATGATAGAAGATGTTAGCAGCGACAGCGGTACATTTAGCATAGGTTTTACATCTTGTAAAACGCTAACAGTTAATATACTTAACTATGATGAAATATACAGTATGGAAACATTAGAAGGTGCAAAGGTGATTCCATATATTATAAACAATAACAATGAGTATAAAAAGGGAGAATACACTCTGATAACGCCTACCTTTTCCAAGGGAGAACTGAAAATAGAATGTCACGATAATGTATATAAACTTGAAAAAAATATTGATTTGGAACTGTTCCATTTGCCGTGTAAATGCAAAGAAGCTTTGAAAATAGCAGCTGATGCATGTGAAATCGAATTAGGAACGGTGTCATTTACAAATGATGATATTGAAATTACTAGCCTTGAGGGGATAACAACTTACCGCCAGTTAGCAGGAGATATAATGCAGATAGCAGGAAGTGTTCTAAAAGCTAATACAGAAGGAGTTTTGAATGTATGTGATTACAAAAAGGTATTTAATGTCAAAGATACTCTTGATGGTGGTAATTTAGAAAATTATAAATCTGGAGATACAGCAGATGGCGGAAACTTTACAGACTATACTTCGGGATATAACCAGGAAGGTGGTAGTTTTGGAGACAGAGAAGATATTGTTTTTAAATACGATATAAGTGATGTTACTGTTGCGGCTAATGATACTGTTATAACTGGATTGAGTGCAACGATAGATAATACATTATATCAGGCTGGAGAGGATGGGTATGTATTAGATATTAGCGACAATAAGATAATTAATAAGGACAATATAAATACAATATTGGTTGCACTTAATGCAAAATATTCAGGATTTCGTTTTAGGCAAATAGAAGGCAAGCTAAACTCTGATTTTCGATTGGAGACTATGGATCCGGTAAGTGTTATTGATTATAAAGGTAACATATATGACTGCTATCTTACAAGCGTAACATATACCATAAGAAATAAGACAAGCATAGCTTGCAGCGGAAAAAATAAAGAAGAAAACAAAACCTCTGATAGCAATGTAGTGACTAAAATACTTGCTATAGCTGATAGTAATGCTAAAAAGGATGTAAAAGAAGAGGCCTCTATAAGAGAACAAGCAATTGCAGAACTGGCGAAAAGAATTGCAAAAGGCTCAGGGTTATATTGTACACAAGAAGAAACTTCTGGTGGGGGAATGATATATTACACGCATGATAAGCCTAATTTGAAAGACAGTACATTTATAACAAGATATACAGCTGAAGCTATAGGCTTGAGCATGGATGGAGGAAAGACATATCCGTATGGTTATACATTGACGGCGAAAATGGTTATGGATGTAATCGTTGCTAACAAAATATCTGGAGATTACATATATGGTGGGAAGATAGTGCTTGGCGGAGAGAATAATAAAAATGGAACATTAGAGCTTAAAGCGGCTAATGGGGATATAGCTGTAATTCTTAACCAAGATGGAATAAAGGCAGTTAAAGGAAAGATAGGTAATTTGGAGATTATTGAAAATGGTTTTTTGGTCGGAAGCAAGAACAGTGGTATAAGCATAGAACTAAACGAAACTGAAAGCGAATGTAAAATTGAAGCATATGCGTTAGGAGAACCAGCAAAAGGCGCATCCATTAAAATAAAGAGAAATGGTATTTATGTAAGTGCCAATGGAATTGTCCAAATAGAAGGAGGTGCAGCTGGAATAAGCCTTAAAGGAGATGTATATGTAAATGGAAAAGAATTAAGTGTGTAAAGGAGTACTGTATGGGAATATATGTAAGAAGAGGAATGGAAAAGGATTTTGATCCCGAAAAAATGAAACCAGGTGAATGGGCTGTTAGCATAGATTCTGATAGAAGAAATCAGAAGATATGGATGTGTTTTGCACCAGGAGTCGTTAAGAGAATGGGAACATATGAAGATTTTGAGGATCAGATACAGGATGCTACAGATGCCATTAAGCAACAGTACTTAATGGCGTTCAATGAAATATTAACACAGATAGAAGCAGATAAAAACACTGCGGCGGAAGAGTATTCCTATGTTGTTAATTTTAAAAATGCGTTGGATAAAACATATATGCCAAATATAAAAAAGTCTGTTAATGCGGCGGCAAGTAGTGCGAAAGCGGCGGCGACATCGGAGAGCAATGCAGGCACATATAAGAATAGTGCAGCTTCCAGTGCCACGGCAGCAGCTTCCAGTGCGAAAGCAGCAGCAACATCTGAAAGTAATGCAAATACATATAAGAATAGTGCATCTTCTAGTGCCAGTACAGCAGAAAGCGCAAAAACAGCGGCAGAAACATACAAGAATAATGCACAAACATATATGAATAACGCCAAGAATTATATGGACGCGGCAAAAACAGCGGCGGCTTCCATTACAGGGGCATTGAAGCCTAAAGGAACAGTTACATTTGCTAATCTTCCCAATATAAATAATGTCGAATCTGGTGCAATGTATAACATTAGTACAGCTTTTACCTCGAACAGTATATTTAAAGATGGCGGGAATATCACATATCCTGCGGGAACAAATGTGTATAAGACAGAAGATGGTATGTGGGATTGCTTAGGAGGAGAACTAAGCGACTATCTAATGAAAGCAGATGTTGATATAGCTGTTGAGGAAGCAATGCCAGATTACACGGCAAGCTCAAGTTTACAGGAATTAGTGGCCGGAGAGAGTATTAAATCTGCGCTTGGAAAGATAAAAACGGCTGTTAAAAATGTGATATCCTTGGTTAAGCTACTGGGAACAACCGATATTAGCAAGATTGGCAATGGAACTGTAACAGGAGCAATAAGTACGCAAGCATCATTAATAACTGCACTAAACTCCAATTTTTCTGAGTTGATAAAAATAAAAATGTATAATACTCAAACCGATAATATTTATGAATATTTTGATGCTATTGAGGGTTACTCGCCAATAGCAGTAATATATGGACATCCTTCTGATAATATTCACTGTATTGGTTTTAATAAAGATAATTGGGTAGATGGCTCAACGGGAAATTATGTTGCATGGTTTTCAGATAAAGTCGGTAATGGTTCAAAATATATCGTTATTTATATCAAAATTAATTAGCCAAAATCCACCCAATTACTCCATTGACCATTCTTATAATAACGAGTTTCGCTTGAAGAATATATGCCTTCTACTGAGCAAAAGTTGAAATTGTAATCAGAAGACATATTTCTTGTTGGTAATAAATAATAAGATTTTAAATATGTTTCTTATGACGGTAGGGAAGCCAGCCAAACAGATTACTACGGGAGATATTAGATATTACCTGGCAAGATATATGGCAGATAGGAAGGTAGAGAAGATCACTCTGGACAACCAGAGGCGGGCACTCTCTGCCTTTTTTAATGATATTACTGTTTTGTGAACATATATCTGAAAAATAAGAAAATCCATAAACATGGCCATAAGTGGTTATGTTTATTTGTTATACACATTTTACCAGTCTTGGGACTGGCTTTTAATACTATAGGAGGTATTTAAGATGTATTATGATGATTCTTAACCAGAACATATTACAAGAGAAAAATTGAAGTTGCACCAGTGCAACAGAAAGGATATTGACTTATGGAAAAATTAAAAGTAATTGTAACAGCGGTGTGGAGCATTATATTAAGTGCCCTGGGAATTCTGGCAATTCCAGTATTATTATTGGTAACATGTAATCTAATAGATTATTTCACAGGTATTGCGGCTTCTAAATTTAGAAAGCAGCAGATAGATAGTTATAAAGGAATAAGAGGGATTGCAAAGAAAATATGTATGTGGCTTTTGGTGGGAGTTGGTGTGATAGTAGACCAGCTCCTTTCTTATTCTGCAGGTGTTATTGGAATAACATTGCCATTTACATTTTTAGTGGCTTGTGTTGTGGCAATATGGCTGATCTGTAACGAAATTATAAGTATATTGGAAAACATCAATGATATCGGTGTAGCACTTCCACCATTCTTGCAGCCTATTGTTAAGAATTTAAAGAGTCAGGTAGAACAGAAAACAACAATTGATAATCAGGAGGATAAATAATATGAGAACATTTCCAACAATTAATACAAGATATGAACATGTAAACAATTTCATCAATACACTTGCGCCTGTGGTGTGCAATGCATGGGTTAAGTATAGAAGAGAAGGAAAGAAGACGATTAGTCCGGCTGTTATTTTAGCACAGGCCGCTAAAGAATCTGGCTGGAACTTAGATGCAAGCACGCTCTTTGGAATCAAGGGCACAGACATCACATGTGATACAACAGAGTTTATTAACGGTACATATGTTAATATTAAAGCTGGATTTGCAAAATATCCTAACACAATGGGAGCTGTATATGGATATTTGGATTTAATGCAGTGGGATAATTATAATGATGCTACATCTGCTAATACGGTTGAAGGTGAGTTATATGGTCTTACAAATGCTGTCAATAATACGGATAGAGATGCAGATGATAACTGGGTTGGCTATAATTATGCTACAGCTCCAGATTACTATGAAACAACACTTGCGATTATCAATGATTTTGGACTTAGAGTGTTCAATGATTATGTTTGGAGTGTGGTTAATGATTCAGAAGATGAAGAAAACATTGAGCAGCCATCACAGGAGCTTGACGAAGATGTAATTGATGCAATTTATCGCGGAGAATATGGCAATGATCCAGAGAGAAGACAGAATCTTGAGGCTGCAGGCTACAACTATGCAGATTATCAGGCGGCCATGGAAGCTAAGTATTATCCTAAAGATAATACACCAGCAGAAAGTGAGGAAGAGCCGGAAGAGGAAACATCGCAGGATGCAGAAGAAAGAGTGGCAGTTGTAGAACCAGGAGGAAGTTTCTGCCAGATTGCAAGAGATTACCTTGGAGATGAAGGCAGAGCAGCAGAACTTGCAGAATATAATGGAATGAGTATAGATACACCGCTTTATGCAGGTATGGAGTTAAGACTTCCCAACTAATTATTCACTTATACAACATTGCACATATAACAGTATTGTGATAGCATACACATATAAATAGGTAGAAAAACAGTATATCTTATTGAAGTATGGTGGACCAGATGGTGAGCTTGGAGCATCAATGAGATATCTGTCACAGAGATATTCCATGCCATACAGGGAGGTTGCCGGGCTGTTGACTGATATAGGCACGGAAGAGCTTGGCCATCTTGAAATGGTCAGTACAATGGTTCATCAGCTTACAAGAAATCTTACAATGGAACAGATAAAAGGAACTCCGTTTGAGGCATATTATGTTGATCATACAGTTGGAGTATGGCCGCAGGCTGCAGGAGGTGTACCTTTCTGCGCAATTGAATTCCAGTCAAAGGGGGATGCAATAACTGATATTGCAGAGGATATGGCAGCCGAGCAGAAAGCAAGGAGTACTTATGATAATCTGTTAAGACTCTGCCGTGATGATCCGGATGTGTATGAACCGCTGAAGTTCCTAAGAGAAAGAGAGGTTGTGCATTTCCAGAGATTCGGAGAAGCTATGTCGATTATACAGAGCAAGCTGGATTCTAAGAATTTCTATGCATATAACCCGGAATTTAAAAAATAATAAATAGAATGATATTAATAAAATATTATGATAGAATACATTTATAAAAGATTGATTAAAGGAGTACTTATGAAAGAGAAGATATATACTATACCTGTTAATGATGCATTTTCATCAGACTGCGAATGTCCGATTTGTTCAATGTATAAAGCACTGGAGGATGATGCGGTAAGTTATACAATGGGTCCCAGTTATATGGAAGATGATATAAGGGCTGTGACAGATAAGAAGGGGTTCTGCCAGAAGCATTTGAAGAAGGTGTATGACTGCGAGAACAGACTTGGTTTTGCACTTGTTATGAAGACACATCTGGATAGGGTAATTAATGACATTGAAGGGCTGCAGGATGGCAGGGTGGCAGGCAAATCAATGTTTAAGAAGGCTGATAAGCCGGCTGTGACAGCGTATACAGAACAGCTTGATGGCACATGTTTTGTGTGTGAAAGGATTGAGAACACATTTCAGAGATATCTTGATACAATATTTCATATGTATAAGCATGATGCTGATTTCAGAGAAAAGTATAAGTCGTGCAGGGGATTCTGTACAAAGCATTACGGGATTCTGATTGAACAGGCGGCTAATTCTTTGAAAGGTGATATGTTAGAGGATTTTATTAAGGCAACTAACAGCCTGTATATTGAGAATATGAAGCGTGTGAGAGATGATGTTGAGTGGTTTATTAATAAATTTGACCACAAATATATTGATGAGCCATGGAAGAATGCCAAGGACTCTCTTGTCAGGGCAATGATAAAAGATGGTTCATATATAATGGATGAGCCGGGAAAGAAGAATAACAGATAAAAAACAAGTCACTTGTTTATAAAGCCTGATAAAGGCACATATAACAAGTGACTTGTTTTTAATATGTGAAGGTAACTGAATACAGTGTGTAATTAGTACGATTAGTTGTTTTATATGCATAGGATAACTGGGTTCCTGCATTAGATACTGCAGATTTGATGTCAAGGTCTGCAGTTGTAGTGAATTCTATATGTTTAACTCTGTTGCGGATGCATCGTAGTATATAGTTATCAAATTCTTTCTGTGTATTAACTGACTGAAGCTTTGCCTGTACAGGATATGTGTATATATATCCATTTGCAGGACTGGCGGTATTTACTGCAGATTCCCATGTATGGTCAATTGCCATGTCTGCGTCTGATATATTAAAGTATCCGTGATCAATATATTCTGATGAAGAACCAACGGGATCATCCCATGTGACATCAACATGATACCAGTCATCTCCAAGCTTTATAACATTCCATATATGCTGCTGGTTGCCTGCTGTACCTGATAATGTATAATTCTCAATGCCAAGCATATCCATAAATGTTTTGAAACTCTCAGTGTATCCACTGCAGACAGCTTCGCCATTAATAAGCGCATCATAAGCATTAAATGTAGAACCACCGTTATCAATGTATGTTATATGCGATACAAGGTAATCATGTATTGCAAGTTCATTTTCGTAATCACTTTTCTGAGGAGAAGTAACTTCTGAAATAATTTCAATATATTTGTTATATAATTCAAGCTGGCGGTCATTAAGCTGGGATGTATTGTCCGAATTATATGCTTTCATTATTGCATAGTTATCCCAGCAGTCATAGGTTATCACCATATTATAACCGTCTTTAACCCTGCGGTATTCACATTTTATCTGTTCTATTCCGCTAATCTGTGTCAGCCACTCGTTGGCATCAATAAGTTTGTCATCAGCAACAAAAATATCACATTCGTTATTGTTATTTTCCATGGATTGTATTATAAACTGAATTATATCTTCAGTTGTAGCTGCTTTGTTGTCAAAGGGTATATATGAAATTTCTGAAGAATTATCAGATGTATTATCACTTGTAAAAGGCATGCTGCATCCGTAAAGGGATGTTATTAATATTGCTCCGGCTAAAAGAGACGCTAAATATTTTCTGAACTTCATGAGTTGTCTCCTACTAATTAATTATAATCACATATAATTGTATAACGGGGTGATTGCAAATGTAAAGCGAAATGATAAGAAATATGGAGGATAATTATGGCAGATTATCAGTTGAAAAATGTTAAGGATTTTGATCTGGCACAGACACTTGAATGTGGACAGTGTTTTCATTTTGTAAAATTGGATGAAGAGGATTATGTACTGACTGCAAAGGGGCATGTTCTGCATGTTTCACAGGAAGCGGATACCGTTACATTCTATGATACAGAAGAGGACGAATATGTAAATGTATGGAAAGATTATTTCGACATGGACAGGGATTATTCGGCAATCAAAAAAACGCTGCTTGAGAAAGATGATAAGTTAAAAGACGCGATTGAAAGTATGTGGGGAGTGAGGATTCTTAATCAGGAGTTTTTTGAGATACTTATATCATTTATTATATCGCAGAATAAGCAGATACCTCATATTAAGAAGATTGTGGCAGATGTATCTGCAAAATTTGGTACATATATGGGGACATATGGCGGAGTAGATATGTATACATTTCCAACACTTGAACAGCTTACCAATGCGAGTGAAGAGGATTTTAAAGAGTTAAAGACAGGTTTCAGAGCACCTTATATTATGGATGCGATAAGAAGAAACATGGCAGGGCAGTTTGATGAGAAAGAATTAAGAGGCATGGATTATGAGTCATGTGTTAAGGAACTTATGACAATAAAAGGTGTTGGTGAGAAGGTTGCCAACTGCGTAAGTCTTTTTGGTCTTGGAAAGAAAGAGGCATTTCCTGTTGATGTGTGGATTAAAAGGATAATGGAGACAATGTATTTTGACGGTGTGGATACGCCGAAGGATAAGATTGCCGCATTTGCAAAGGAACAGTTTGGTGAGCTTGGCGGATTTGCGCAGCAGTACCTGTTTTATTATGGAAAAACAATCAAAATGGGTGTGAAGTAATAATTATTAATAAAATCTAAAAAATATAATATATTTGAATTAGCTGTTGACAAATAAAAGCATGAAGTGTTACATTATGTGCAGTGGTTAGCACTCGAAAAGAATGAGTGCTAACAGAAATATGAATGCTGCCATGAAGGGTTCACTCTTATGTGGAGACAGCGGAATGGAGGAATATATAATGAAATTAGTACCATTAGGAGACAGAGTTGTTATTAAAGCATTAGTTGCAGAGGAGACTACTAAATCAGGAATCGTCCTTCCTGGACAGGCTAAGGAGAAGCCACAGCAGGCAGAGGTT
>OLOA01000706.1_pt1 | contig 35457 bp, 27 predicted proteins | sample 1672201 | NCBI WGS metagenome assembly OLOA01 (sample SAMEA3136658, study PRJEB25190) | human gut metagenome
CTTTGCCCACACCCACGACCTTTGAAAAGGTCGACCAAACTTTTATAATTGATTGCCAAATCAATTTGCTAAACCATAATTTGTTAATATTACCCCCAACATTAGAATATAAATGCACAAAAATGCCCGACTACGGAAAATCCGTAATCGGGCAACAATTTTAATTTAAAACAAATCAGCTGATTTTTGAGCCGGGTTCCATATCGTCTACAAAGATTACCTTTATTTCTTCTCCGCAAGTTGCGGCAAGAATCATTCCGCAGCTTTCAACACCGCAGAGCTTTGCAGGCTTGAGATTTGATACAAGAATAATCTTTCTTCCGATAAGGTCGTCAGGTGTATAGAATTTTGCGATACCCGAAGCAACGGTTCTCTCTTTTACACCGTCAAAAATTGTGAGTTTCAAAAGCTTTTTAGCCTTTTTAATCGGCTCGCAAGCCTTAATTTCGGCAACTCTGAGGTCAACCTTGCAGAAATCGTCAATACCGATTTGAGCAACGCCCTCAATTTCTTCTTTGAGTTTCTCTGTCTTTTCGTCAACCTTTTCGTTATTCTTGATAATTGCGTTGAGTTCTTCGATTTCTTTCTCAACATCAATTCTCGGGAACAGAGCCTCACCTTTCTTGACTGTCACATCAAGCGGAAGAACACCGAATTTATCGGCATTTTCGTAAGTAGCGCACTTCTCGCAAGCGCCAATCTGCTCAAGTGCCTTTGGCATTGTAGTCGGCATAAATGCAGAGAGAAGTGTGGCTGTGATTCTGATAGTTTCAAGCAAATTGTAAAGAACAGTTGCAAGTCTTGCTTTCTTTGTTTCGTCCTTTGCAATCACCCACGGTGCTGTTTCGTCAATGTACTTGTTAGCACGGGAAACTACCTTGAAAATCTCGGCGAGCGCATTGTTAAGCTGGGTTTTATCAATAAAGTCATCAACGCTCGACTTAAGTGCGGTAGCGGTTGCGATGAGGTCATCGTCAAATTCTCCGCCTTCACGCTCTGTAGGAAGTGTGCCGCCAAAATATTTTTCAACCATTGCAACGGTTCTTGACACAAGGTTGCCAAAGCCGTTTGCAAGGTCGGAGTTAATACGGTTTATCATAATTTCATTAGAGAACGAGCTGTCTGCGCCGAGTGCCATTTCACGAAGAATGTGATAACGGATAGCGTCTGCGCCGTATCTCTTGCCAAGTACAAACGGGTCTACAACATTGCCGAGTGATTTACTCATCTTCTGACCGTTAAAAGTAATCCAACCGTGAACCGCAAGGTGCTTTGGAAGCGGCAAATCGAGAGCCATAAGCATTGCAGGCCAAATGATAGCGTGGAAACGCATAATATCCTTTGCAACCATATGCACATCGGCAGGCCAGAATTTATCAAAATCATTATAAGCATCGTTATAAAAACCAAGCGCAGAAATATAGTTTGAAAGTGCGTCAATCCACACATATACAATATGCTTATCGTCAAAAGTTACAGGAATACCCCACTTAAAAGTAGTTCTCGACACACAAAGGTCCTCAAGACCCGGCTTGATAAAGTTGTTTACAAGCTCTGTCGCACGGGTTTTCGGCTGTAAATAGTCTGTTTCCGTAAGTAATTTTTCAATTCTGTCGGCAAAAGGCGACATTTTAAAGAAATATGCCTCTTCCTTTGCCTCAGTAACCTCTCTGCCGCACTCCGGACATTTGCCGTCAACAAGCTGGCTTTCAGTCCAAAAGCTCTCACAAGGTGTGCAGTATTTACCCGAATACTCGCCCTTATAAATGTATCCCTTATCGTAAAGTTCTTTAAAAATCTTCTGAACAGTCTTGATGTGGTAATCATCGGTGGTTCTTATATATCTGTCATAGTCAACATTCATAAAGTTCCAAAGGCTCTTGAAGGTTTTAACTACTTCGTCAACATATTCCTTGGGAGTCACACCCTTTTCGGCAGCTTTCTGCTCAATTTTAAGACCATGCTCGTCAGTACCCGTAAGAAACATTACATCATAGCCCTGCATTCGTCTGTAACGAGCGATAGAGTCGCAAGCAACAGTTGTATAGCAATGTCCGATATGCGGATTGCCTGACGGATAGTAAATCGGTGTCGTGATGTAATACGGTTTTTTCTGACACATAAAAAATTCCTCCCTTTTCAGCAAATGAGCTGTATTTTTATTATACCAATATCATACAAAAAATGCAATAATCAAAGTAAAACTAAACGGCAAAAAGCCCGAATAATATTGCCGATATTACAAAACATTTACGGCTTGCAAATATATTTTTGATTTCTTAAAAATATTTTATAAAAAAGCTTGACAAATCTGATAACAAGGTGTATTATAATATAGCTGTAAAGATACAGGCAATAAATATCGCGGGATAGAGCAGCTCGGTAGCTCGTCGGGCTCATAACCCGAAGGTCGTCGGTTCAAATCCGGCTCCCGCAACCAAATTGAGTAAAGTGATTTAAATAGCCGCAAAGCTACTTAAATCACTTTGCTATATCCATATTATCAGTGCGATGGACTTGTTTACCTAAGATGTACTACAGATGTTTTTTATGCTACCAATCTGATAATTATAATATTTTCATCTTATTATAATTATTAGGGGGAATACTATGTATCAAAAACTCGAACACAAGAGGCAGTTACTGATTGAACAATCTCTTAATGATAGAGGAAATATGTATAAATATTTAAAAGGTTTATATAACCTCTATCTAAAGAAATCCCAAGAGCAAGGCAGAAACTATGCGGTTGGGGTAAAGCTAAAAGAAGAACAAAAAGTATTGACCGACTGTGATAAAGCTGCATATAATCATTATACGATAATTCCATATTACCGTGGTCTGTTAAAAGATTTAGGTTATATTTCTGTTAAAAAAGTTGATAACGAGTGGAGAATTTATATCTTGAAAGAATTAGATTTTTAATCTTTTTTATATAACTCTCTTAACATTTCAGTAAACGATTCTTCAACTTTTAAAGTACAGCTTTCGGTAAATTCTTCGATATTGTATTCATACGAAAGAATAAATATTAGAAGTCCTTCTCTGACAATGTTGATAGTGCCGTAGACTGTACCTAAAAAATCTTCGTTTTCGTTGATTTTCTTATAGCCGTTTATACTGCATTGTGTTTCCTGATATTCAGGAGTACAAATATTGATGTTTAATAGTTTGGTTATCTCTTGAGGTACTACTATATCAAAGTAGCGTCCCGGTGGTGTGATAATCATATTTATTCATCCTTTCTTTTTGTAAATTAATTAGAACAGAAAACATCAAACATCTTTCCTTTGGTCTTAGATTATGCTAATCACTTAGTAATCGTGTGTGGCTCACGCAATGCTGCGATTTATGAGTTTTGCATACTATATGTCGTAAGCGGACAAATTGTCCGGTTATGAGCATACGGTATTTGCACAGCCAAGTATTGAACAGGGAATATTATCTCCCTTTCACCCTTTTATTTAACATTGTTCTAGGCAACATTGTAGCAATAATGGTACTGACAATATTGGCTCGCTTCTCGCAAGAATGTTTCGCAACATTCAAAAGTGCATATGGTCACGGCGTAACTCTGAGAACAATAGGTGTACTGATGTTAGAAGTTTTGATTTATTTAGTTTTGAGTATAAAAAAGACCTGCGTCCGACCGTTGTCAGAGCAGGCAAGTAGAAGTTGACAGTTTGCTTATTTTGTGTTATAATACACTATAAATAAGCCATAACGCAACTGAGTACTTCCAATACTCTGTTAGCGGGACACCAAGATATCTGGAAATATTTTGGTGTCTATGGACTTTTATGTCCTTTTTACAAGATTAATTATACCATATATTCCCTGTAATGTCAATGTTTAAAGTATATTTTATTATAGTATTTTTGTATGAGTAAACAGTTTTGTTTACTTTTTTGTTTTTAAGAGAAAAAGGCTTCACCTGTTTTAGGTGAAGCCCTTTCTGTTTATATTACCTTATGTTGAAGGGTAAACGCTTGTATCTAATACTTCTCCTTCGCTATCCTTTACTATATATGTACAGGTTATAATTTCGCTGTCATCATTTTTCTTTAGTAGTGCTTGATAATATACACTCTCATAATTAATTTCTTGGTTATGCGAATAATCTGTATATGGTAAAGTGTACAATAGAGCACGGTTTTGGTCATCGTCAGAACTGTGCTCAGGCTCAGTTTCTTCAGGAACTTGATACTCAACAATTTCCGAAAAATCATCGTTGTACTCTATTCTATCTATATACATATCGGCTTGTTCACGCTCTATAAGCTCACACAACTTATTCTTTTGGTGTTCCAACAACTGGTCATACTTGTCTTTTTCGACTGTAATAATCATACCTCCGGTTGACACTTTTTCTTTGCTTATTATGCCACACTCCCGATCTTCGTTAGTAAGGATTAAGTCACTATCTGTAGGTAACCCTCCTGCCGGAAAGCACGAATACGGCAAATGAATTTTATACTCTGTTGCTTTTGTTGGTGCTTCTGCTTGAAGTGCTGTTGTTGCAACAGTCTGAGATGATGCAGATGTATCTGAGTCAGTTGTGGTAGTTGTTCCATTGCAAGCTGTCAGTGAAACAGCAAAAATTGCTAAGATACATAATGTTAAACATTTTTTCATTTGACAATATTCTCCTCTATAAACTAATATTAATTAAAGATTAGCACAATTATAATCCATTGTCAAGCAAGATACAACAATTTGTGAAAAACTATAACAAAACAAAATTGTATATATAGACAATTTGCAGAAAGTGTATTATAATCAAAGGTGTTATAAATGTTGATATTAAGGAGAATAAAAATGCTTGACCATAATATGCTTTGCCGATATTCGCAATTGTGTTTAACCAGAAGTAATTTATTAAACAAACTTAATGATTTAAAATATACTGCCAATAAATACTCTGAAGCTAAAGAAAAAGTTGATAAACATAAACCTATAATTTATTTTGGTTGGAAAATATTAACTCTTTTTGTAATCGTAATTATATATATTCTAATAAAAAATAATTTAAAAATTGAAACGGTACATTATTCAAGTTCTCTTTATCAACTTTTGCATACAGTTAGCAATATGACTTGTGGAATTGCTTTTTTGACAATATTCATACTGTTAGTAGTTTCTGTAATTTCAAGAATAACCGATGTTAATACTTATAAGACATATAAAAAAATAATGCCGGATGTTATATTGGATATTACAAAAACAGAAAGAAGCATAAATAGTATATCGAGAGAATTAGCGTCATATGATCTTTTACCGGTATGCTATTGGCATTTAGGTCACTACATCATACAGTATATTTTAAACCGCAGAGCTGATACAATAAAGGAAGCTATAAATCTATACGAAACAGAATATAGACAGGATATGCAATTCAGAAATCAGATGGAAGCTCTAAACAGAATTAATCGGCAGCTTTACGATAACAAGATGGTAAATGCAGCCGGATTTGCTATGGTCACATCATCTATTATATGGAAATAAAACAACACGCAGGTCATCAAACGAATACCTGCGTGTTGCTTTATTATACGAAATTTATTGAATTTTATACTCTGTTACTTCTGTTGGTGCTTCTGTTTGAAGTGCTGTTGTTGCGACAGTCTGAGATGATGCAGATGTATCTGAGTCAGCTGTGGCAGTTGTTCCATTGCAAGCTGTTAAACTTGCAATCAAAGCAGTTGCAATACATAAGGCTATAAGTTTTTTCATTTTCTATTCCCCTCTTTGATTTTTGTATCTAAAGAGTATCACAACATATACCTTATGTCAAGCAAAATATAACAATTTGTGAAAAAATCGCAACAAGCAATTTTGTTTGTTGCGATTTTTCTGTAAACTTAGGTTAATATTATTTTTGTTTAATTATTTTAGCTCCAGCAGGGGGCTCATAGTTAGCTTCGTAATTAGTATCGCCTTGTACATATATGGAAAAGTGTCCGATAGTAGGAGCATTCATATAATCTGATTCATTTAATACTTGGTTAGCTTGCGTTTGGTCCAATATCGGGGTAACTTGATGCTTTAATACAGTGTTAAAGTTTGACCATTTCATAGTGCAGAGATTGTTTATATAATGTATGTATTCGGTATCATATTCATTTGAGTACTTTTTGTTACTAAAAAAAACGAAATGGGGGATCGTAACATTGAAATGTTTTTTCCCAAAAACTTCAGAATTGCGACACTCAACAACCCCGGCATATTCCATATTTTTAGCTTCTTCTGGATTTAGCACTATCCAATCTTTAGGACAAATCAATACACCGTTTTTAATGTCATATTTTTTGTACTCTTTTTTTTCATCTTCTTTAACTATAATGTCTTTGCCTTCGTTTAAAAAGTTTGCTATGTTACAATAGGCGTTATAACTTTCAATCAAACTTTTTTTATAGAATTCTTCGTGTGGAGATAATAATCGTATTTCCTGTTCAATACTCGAGATTCTCGACTTTATAAAATCAAGAAGTTCTGCTTTTACTCTATCAGGAATATTGAGAAAAGTATCCATTGTATGATTGATTATCTTACCCAAAGAAGTCGGTTTATCCAACTTTATTCTATCAAGTAATGCTTTGTTTTCTTCGCTAAGGTTAATAGTTGATTTATAAGTATTTTTAGAATTCATATATATACCTCCTTGTTGCTTTAATAATAGCATACATTAATATTCTTGTCAATACCGTATTTTTATTTTTCGGCATACATAAATATTCTTGCAAAAATATTAAGAGCATATTTTAATGTTGCCTAATATAAAATGCTTATGGTATGTATGCAATTCATTCGCTTTTTAGAGAAGAATAAAAAAAGTATATAATTAATAATAAATACAAAAAACTTATTTCTTTAATGTATTACAGCGAATGTTTTGTTGTATCATTGCCGATAATTCTTCCGTTACACTCTCCCCAACAGACTCAAATCTTGTACAGGCATAGCCTTTTTCACTATACTTCTGCAAAAAATGTCTGCCTGTTTCAATGTCTATCTCCTTTCCACCAAATGAAAAGCATACCTGTTTTACCTCAGGGTTTTCGGACAGGAAATTCTGAAGTGCTGTATCATCAGTTCCGCAAAGGCTCAAGCGAGTGGAGTTGAGCCATTCACGCTTGCTGTTATAAGCAATATTGCTCATAGTAGCATCAGCTAATAAGTCAATCGGAGATTTATATACAATAACTTTGCTTTTATCATATCCTTTAATATAAAAGCTGTTTTTTGCTACCCCCGATATGCTGACAGAATTATCATTTGTATTTATGCTGTATGAATAAGCAGGCGCTCCTGCTTTATTATGACCGACAAAAGAAATGTTGTTTTTATCTGAGCAAATGTAATTCTTATTTATCAGAGTAGTAACAATTTCAGGTGATATTCCGAGTTTTTCGGTTAAGTAAGTATATGCTACATTATTTTCTTTTTCTACGGGTAATCGTAACGGCAAGTCCGGCATATTGTGCAGTTCAGCATATCTGCACAAATCTTCGTTGTAGTCTTTTGTGCGTGGCAGGATTACATCAACACGATAACCTTGATTTTTATACTTTTCGGAAATGACCTCACAAGCTTTTCGGCCTGCGAGGTCATTATCTAATCGTAAGTTTATATGTCTGACTGTCGGGTGATTTTGCAAAAAAGTTTCTAATGCTCTGTCAGATACACCTGCAAGACTTAAGCGTGTAGCGTTAAGCCATTCTTGCGGATTACCTGTTTCGATATTGCACATTGTTGCGTGTGAAAGCAAATCAATAGGCGATTCAAATACATCTACCGTTGTATTGTCCTTTCCCATAACAAAAAATGATATACTCTTATCTGAACCGGGAGAGTCTTTTCTGTACTGCACATCAGTTAAAGTGCCACGCACAGTAGCATATGCCGGCAGTTTATTTGTTCCGTAACCGACAAACACACAGTTGTGCATTACATCCTCGTATAAATACTTTTTGTGCATAAGCTCATTGACTATTTCAGGAGCTATGCAGCGAGTTTTCGTTAAATAAGCAAATACTCGTTTGTACTTACCTTGTACAGCTACTGGCATTTGCAAATCTTTTTTTAGTTCTTCCGGAGGAAGCTGCTCCGCTTTTTTGTATTGCGGTACTGCAACGGAATTACTTTTGTTCACATTAAAAAGTGTCATCAGGGCTTCTTCGTATGACTTGTTTTCCACTTTCATCATAAATTCTATAACATCAGAACCACCAAATCCTCTGCTGTTCCAATACCAACCTCGTCCGTCAGCACGCACAATAAAGCTATCGTGTTCCTTGCAACGCATCATAGTGCCTGCTTTCGTAAAATGGTATCCATATGTTCTTTCCAAGTATTCGAGCGTGGACATCTGTTTTGCCTGCTCTTTTTCCTCCCTTGTGAAATTGTAATATTCCTGACCGTCACGGCTTTTTATAACCTTCATAATTAGTCCTCCTTGTTATTATTTCTGTCAGCTTCGGCAATTCTTTTACGCATTAAATGTAAATGAAAAGTCAGTGCTATGACAGGTAATGTGTTTATTAAAATAAGTGTGTTGTTTCCAACGCATAAGCCGACAACCGTAATAACGGCAACAATAATTGCAGAAAAAAGCACCAACTTCTTAATTGAAATCGGTGCTTTGTCCTTACCCGTCATTTTGCTGTATGCTATAAATCTGAAGTGCAGTTCCCAGCGGTAATAATTCACCGCAATTAGATAGTAAATGTAGAATATTGAGATTATTATTATGCTCATAATTACCTCCCGAGCGGACAATTTGTCCACTTTAATTAGAAAACCGGCGCCGCAGGCTTTTTAGACTGCTACGCCGGTTAAATTTATCATAAAGAGTGTGCATTACTATTACGCATTTTAAGCAAAATATTTTCCACCTTTTGTTTATCGCTTACATTTATTCTTATTACGCTTAACTTACTTTCCTGAATTGTGCCCTCAAAAAATATATTTGAATTTTTTATAGCCTGTGCTTCCTTATATGATACTTTTAAATAATAATCCTCATTAGGGTTGTGAACGCTTTTTCTTATATCTGCTGCCTTTACAATTCCGTCAACGCAGGAATGATATACAAAACTTTTTATCTCCGACATATCATTGGTTTCATAGAAGTTAACAAGCAGTTTTGAAAAATCTCGTTGCAGCTCTATCGGTATAGATATTATTCCAACACCGTTTGAAATCATTATCTGATTAGCCGCAAGCATACTTGTTCGTTTATTCCCATCACCGAACATCTGTCTTCTCATAAGCGAGAGCATCATTGTGATTGCTTTGTCAGTAGGGTTCTCAATTTTTAGAATATCAGAAATTTCTTCCTTTATTTTACTTTCAATAGGTAAATCCGGCTTCCAAGTAGTTCCGCCGATTGAAACGGGATAACTTCTTATAAAGCCTGCGTCGTTAATCAGATTGCTACCTACAATCTGATTAAGCTTGCAAATATACGGATAATCAATAGGATATTCTATACTATCAAAAATAAATTGCCAAGCGTGTTTAAGATTATTTATTGCTATAACCGTATCAACTTTTATGTTGGATACAATTAAGCCATTATAGATTGCTTCTGTATCCGGGAAAGTAACATTAAGCCCCTCTAATTTAGCACTTTTCCAAATAATATCAACAATATTCCGTTTGGCAAGAAAAACATTATCCTCTACGGACATATTAAATTTATCAATCATATCCATTTCCGCCTCCTGAAAAAGTATGTGTAAATTCATTATACCCTTTACATTTTTATATGTCAAACTCTATATATCTCCAACCGGACAAATTGTCCGGTTCTAAATAAAATCAGCCCCTCTATTTTGAGGAGCTGATAATTTTTTCCTTGAATTGTATGTCTGTTTGCAAAGACAGCAGCCTTCCGATTTCAAACAAACAACCATACTCAAATTCGGTCTTTTCGACGATTTCGTTATTACGGATAGTGCGGTAATAAATACCGTCAAAGTAAATTTGCTGATACAGCGGTGAAATATCGAAAACGGAGCAGTTGTATTTACTTTTATCAAAGCTCAGACTGCCTACGCATTTTATTATACCTGTTTCTATTGAGTGATTGCCTTCTTCTACAAAAGTAATTCCCAACGGCATAATCAGTCGGTATGATTGATTTATTTTATCTTCCTGCCAAGGTACACCGTTTCCACCGATATGCTTAAATACATATTCCATTTTTCCAAAATCCTTTGCAGAGCTTATGACAGAGTCTTTACCGAGATATACTTTGAACGGGGATATTATATCAGATTTGTTTGGAGTGTCACCGAATAGAATGTCATCTTCAAGTATATAGGTCTTGTTTTCGCATTTTTCTTTAATAATTCTGAAGGTATTGTTGGTATTGATAACATCGCAAATATGCTTGATATACGAAAAAATCGCAGAGTTGTCTTTTTTACCGCCAAAATCACATTCATTTGAGTTGTTTATTTCAATAAGGTTTTCAGCAAAATCAAGAACAGCATTCAGTTCTTTTCTTTTTCTGCGATATTTCGGGGATACGAGGGAGTGGATAGTATTTTTCAATCTCATTGACATTCTCCTTAATACAATAGTTAATTACTTGACACAGCTCTAAATAAACTTTGATATTTTTACACAGCTGAAGCGTTGAAATCCTGCGTATAGTATAGCATAAAAGTGTGAATATTTCTATCAGCTCGAGAGCTTTGCAAACCTCGATATTAAGCAGGACCTTTTCGTGTCCGGAGTTCTCCTCAACAAGGGTTTCTGCGCTTAGCTTGCTTAACAGGCATACATCATTGTTGATATTACAGTCCGTCAGATATCCTGTGATTTTGGTACACAGAAAAATAAAGCTGTCACGCTCTGTAGGAAAATACTTTTTAAACTGCTTTATTTGTTCCTTACAGTCTTTATTTCTCCGGTAAAAGCTTTTCCAATTACGAGCTGTAATGGCGGTGATATTAAGTTTTATATTTGGCAGCTTCGCTTCGCTTACGCAGCAAAAGAGCCTTTCTCTGACCTCGCTGCTGGAGGTATAATCTTTTTCGTAAATCCTGCTTATTAGCCTGTGGCAAAACATAAGCCTTTGCTCAAACGAGGAATATTTGCCACGATACTCAAAGAAATCCTTTGACATCTCTGTGATTATTGATATTAGTCTGTATAACTTGACTTTCATAATAAAACTCCTTTAACCGGACAATTTGTCCACTAACAAAAAACAGCCACAGAAAAACTCTGCGACTGTTGACATAAATTTTTGATTGTGATAATATAATAGTGTAAAGAAACGGTTTTAGCTGTTTCGCTTACAAAATGGTTATATTAAATGACAACCGCCTTGTATTCGCAGTACAGGGCGGTTATTTCTTTCTTATGTTCTTTATGATTTCATTTACTACTGTCAAAGCAATAGCAAATGTGAGTAATAAAATTACATCAGTCATTAAGATACTCACCCCCTTTCGCAAGGGAGCTGAAACAGCCGCCACCGTTTCCTTACTTGAACATTATATCAGACAATCAGCATATTTGCAAGATAACCAGCAGAATAAGAAAAACGCAATACAAGTTCATTTTTTGCGCTTGCTGTGCGAGTCATTGCATTTGAACGGATTTTTTAAGTGATATAAGGTTAAATTACATCTATACTTTAAGTATAATCTAATTCTATTCTTTTTTCTGTTGGTATAAAAGTGGGTACTATCATATGTACTGCAAAAAAATGGACTACCCCTTGTTACAAAAAATAAATTTTTCCTACTTTTCCTCTTGACAAATGCAACCGTTTGTTTTACACTTGTAAGTGAAGATGCATATGCTAATTTATAGCATATATTTAGACCTTGTCGAAGTAGTGAGCGGCAAGGTCTTTTCCTTTTTCTCCTAAATTTATAGGTATATTGCAAAGGAATAACCTTGTAATGATTATCAGAAAAGCTGCCGTCACTTTTTTTAATTCTATACTTCCTTATGAGCTTCATTGAAATAAGCTCCTTTACGGTCTTAACTACAACTGTACGCTTAATTCCTAAAGCGTTGGCAATATCATTAAAACTGTTCCAACAACGCTTATTAGATGGATTCGCAGCCTTGCAGAAGAATAAATACATTCTAAACTGAGCTGATGTAAGTTTATGCTTAAATATTTTACGGTCAACAAAGAAATAGTTTTTTCTCATAACCGGCAGGGTATATACATATGCGTCCAGCTTATGGTAATCGGCATAATAGCGTCTAATAGCTCGAATATAGCCGTATAAGGAAAGTTTGGCAATAGCCGATGAAACTGTTCGTGCAGAAGAAAAGCCGCAAATACGGGCAATTGTGGCTTGATTTACCTTGACATACTTCTGACCTCTGTATATCGATTTAGAGCGTAGCGAATAGAGAGCTGCAAGGACTTTGATTTCTCCGGCAGAGAGCTTACCTCCAAAAATATCGTTAGGCATTTTAAAAAGATTTCTGTTCATAAATTCACCTCGTTCCATTAATACAATAGGCTTTTTTAGTTGTTCTATATCAGAGCAATTAAAAAAGCCTGTTGTTTTTTCAACAGACTTTTTGACTTACTTCGCATTAGGAAATTCAAAATGCAACTTTATTCAATAATTAACTTTGCTGTATATTCTCTGCCTGTGCTGTTATTGGTTGCCGTAATAGTAACCATTGTTCTTGATTTAGTTTTAACTTGTATTTTATTTGTTCCTCCGCCTATTATTTGAACTGCACTTGGGTTGCTAATACTGAATGAACAGTTATTTGCATTAACAAGAGTAAAGGTGATCACCTCATTAATATTACAATACTTTTCAGCCGGTGTTATGTATACACTGTCTTGAGTTTCCTTTTCTTTGACTACAACAGTGCAAGTTGCAGAATGATTACCGGCAGTTGCAGTTATATAAGCTGTACCCGCAGAACGGGAAACTACATAGCCGTCATTTACTGTAGCTACATTAGAATTTGATGTGCTCCAGCTGACTGACTTATTTGTTGCATTTGAGGGAGTTATATTAGCAGATAAGTTTATACTTTCACCCGCTGTTAAAGTTTTTGAAAGATAATTAAGTGATATACCACTTACCTCTATATCCTTGCTCTGATTGCTCGAGTAATTATATTCGGGCTTGCTTACTGTAACATAACTATGAGAACCTGAGTTGTTTCCACCGTTGTTATTCTGATTATCATTTGAGTTGTGATTGTTGTTGCTTTGATTATTATTATTTCTACTCTCGCTCTTGAAACGACTTTCTTCTTTTGTGTCGTTCTGATGGCTATTGCTTACGGTAGCAATGGCAGCAGTTGCAGGTTGAGTATTGTCGGCTGCAACAGTTGCAACGGACACTGTTGCCTGCGCAGGAATGGTTACACTTTGGATTGATACAGGTTGAGTTTGATTAGCTGTAGTAGTAACAACTTCTGTAATACTTGATGTTGTTTCTGCTGATGGTTTATCCGTTGCTTTATTACAGGATTTGACACACAGTGCAACAACAATCAATACCACAACAGCTACAAAAGGAATTAACAGTAGCGGATTAAATTTAAAGTCTTTCCTCTTTTTCTTGTTCTTGATTTTTTTCGGCTTTCGAGTCGGTGTTTTCTTAGGTGCTTTTTCTACAGGCTTTGAAACTTCTTTGCTCTCATTATCAATGCCGGTCACAACATTATCCCCTGTTGATTCAAGTATCTGAGCGAGCTTAGCACTTGATATTGCACCTTTAATTACAGAAGCAGACGGGAATATTCTGCTCTCGTCTGCTTCTGCCAATACTACTATTTTGATGTAGTTGTATGTATTGCCTATCTGTTCGGTTATCTGCGGCAAAAGATTATTATAATCTACTGCCGTATCAATAATTATTGCATTAGGTGTATAGCGAGTTCCAATTTCTGTAACTAATGTTTGAGATACTGTATTAATTACACCTATGGTTTTAGTATTTTTCAGCTTATTAATAATATCTGTATATGCTTTGCCGTTGACCCTGTCGGCTACAATTAATACATTCATTGTATCATCACTCTTTCTTTTGGTCAGCCATTTTGGTTGAGAACAACTTGTACACAGCTGAATTTTTATTAATCTGATTATCAAATGGGATTATCTGCTTACCGTTCTTAATCAGACCTTTGCCGGGCTCATCAATATCAAGATAAGCCGCCTGTTTTTCTGATAATTTGAACATACTCTTAATCTTATCTAAGTCTGTTTCATTCTGAGCCAACATAATGCAAAAATTGCTGTTTTGTAGCATTTTTGTTGCCTGCGGGCTTTCCATAACTTCTGACATATTTTGTGTGTAACCTGACGCTACACCTCCATACTTACGAATTCTTTTATACACGTTTTCGAAGAAATCGCCTGTTCTAAACACACCATTTGTATCTCGGAAGAACATAGAAAACTCATCCGTAGTAAACCAAGTACGAATACCTCGTTTGCGGTTTTCAATAACCCTCTGCCAAATACTTTCAAGAATTACAAGAGAGCCAATGTCAGAGAGCTGCTTGCCCATTTCTTGTACATCATAGATAATAATTCTCTTGTTAAGGTCAACATTGGTATGATGAGCAAATGTGCTGAAGTTACCTTTAACATACAGTTCAAGTTTAAGCGCCATATCCTTTGCTTCCTTTTCGGTCTGGGCAAGCAAAATGTTGTAGAAATCTAAGAGCGTAGGCAAATATTTTTTGTCACCATCATTAGCCAAGAATTCTTGATACACTAAGTTTACACATCTGTCGAGTACAGTTTTTTAGTTTGCAGTAAGCCCAGAGCCTTTTACACATTCGCAAAATGTCATTATAAAGTCTGTCTTGAGAGCAACGGCAGATTGACCCTCGTCTGTATATGTTATATCAGTATCAAATAAGTTTATATGCGTATTTGTGTTTGGCGAAACAGTAATCACCTGTGCGTCAAAAGCATTATTCTTAGTCATTGCTGCCATATATTCCCTCTCAGGGTCAAGAAAAATAAACACATCATCGGAATATTTTAAAGCTGCATTAAGAAATTCAAGTTTACCCGCCATTGACTTACCTGCACCTGAAGTACCTACTACAAAGCCATTAGCGTTAAGACCTTCACTTCTGTCTATAATAATCGGCATATGCGTAATCTGATTAATGCCGTAGCAAATTCCCGACTGGATAATATTGTTTTGATAAGTAAAAGGAACGAGATTCGCTACCTCATCAGTAGTGAAGTAAAACGGCTGCCCCAGCAAAGTTTTATCATCGGACAAAGCCGGCTGAGCAAACGGCAATATACACTGCAAACCTTTTTCTTGAATTGCAGAGCCTGTCAGCACATCAAGTGTAACCTGATGTCTGCGAGCTGTTTGCTTAATATAATCTCTCAGGTCATTGAGTTCTTTAAGGCTGTTAGCTGCAACATAGATATACATAGCAAATTCAAACAAATCACAGTCTGTAGATGATAATTTTTCCTCAAGAGCTTCAAGCTCTTTTTTTCTCCTCTGCAAAGACCAAGGAATGAAACTACTACCACCACTTGCACCACTACGCTTATAATTTATTTCAAGTCTACGGTCAATTCTGCCCTGTAGGTCATTCATCTGCTCCTTGAGAATGTCAAGGCTCGTGTCCTTTTCAAGTCTTGAAAAATGCTTACTGACAATGATTTTAGAAGAATTATCAAGCAAGTCCATAACAAACTCATCATCACAATTTCTCGAAAACCTTTTTGCGAACATCACACAAGAATAATCTAAGCCGACTTCATTGTATTTGGAAGCAAACTTAAACGATGACGGTGCAAGATAATCTTTAAGATTTACATCTACATTGAAAAAAGACGTAGGGAGTAAAAACTGTTCAGGATTAGAAAAGTGGTAAATACGATGAATGATTTCAAAACTTTTCTCAGGCGGGAGAAGTTCAGTCTTGATATTAATCTCAGCAAACTGAGCTGCAATTTCATTATAATGCTTAAAAAGTACATTGATACTATCCATTTTTACAACAGGCTTAAATGAAAGAGCACCATATATTTGCTGTTCACAAGAGCTGTTCTCGGCTTCTGCGATGATAGCTTTCTGCTTCTCAACAAAGCTATCATATATTTCTTGAGTACAAACACCATTGTATTGCGGAACTAAAGCCTCTACATAATTATTAATGTCAATATCTGTATTAATAATAAGTTCTTGATATTTAACCTCAGACGGCAAACAGTTAAGAAGTTTTTGATATCTTTTGTATATGACATCACGCTCATTTTCTTTAAATACCTTATAATCAATGTTTGGAATATAAAAAATCAGGGAATAGGTATCACCTATACGAAAAATGCCATTATCATAAATCTCGTCAAAAGGAATAGTATCCTGAGCGGTTTTCTTTACTTTTTTAGACTGTGATTTTTTTCTCTGCGGGTTTTCTTTTTCCTGTTCAACATATATTTTACTCGTCGTTTTCTTCATAGTATTTAGCTCCTTTGCTTTGGTAAGGTCTGTTAATCGGACCTTTCATACACACAATAAAATGTTTCACAAGGCTCATACCATTCACTCTGACTATACTTATAAGAGCAGTAGCAACTACCTCTAAGAACACAAGTGTCATAACCAATTCAGTTGGTAATTTTAGAACGAATAACAGTATAACAAGCGTAGCTGTTACAATCACACCGCCTATTGCTATTCCTATAATTTGCTTAACTGTCAAACCAAACATCTTTTCATTTGGTCTGACAGTCTGCTGTTTTGTCATTTGTACTTTTCTCATATTAACCTCCTTATGATAATAAGTCCACTAATACTTTAGGTGGTTTACGAATAATTCTACACGCAGCTAAAACGATAAGACATCTACCAAAAGAATTGCCAAATGCAGACACGATTGATGTTAAACTTGTATCTGTAATAACAGTGCTATCATTAATCCATATAGTTGCGACTGCGTATACAATAGCAATAAAGAATAGCGAACAACAAGTAGATAAAAACGCACTAATAAATTTTTTGAAATACATTCGTGTTTCTTCACCTACAAGTGTAGCAAAAAATATTGGTGACACAGTAACCAATGCTGTCATTTCAAATCCTCTTGCTATCAATTTGATAATTACAGATATAATTGAAACTATTAGTACAATACATAGTATAGAATATGGTAAAGTCAAAAATATTTGATATAAAAAATTAATCAAAGCACCAATGCCATTAAAAGAATCGTTTGCTGTTGCATCACCGATTGATGATGTGAATGTGGTAAATGCAAATGTGTTATATGTAAATTCACTCACAATTTGTTTTGTAAGGCTACTAATAATATTTATTATATAAATACAAATGGTGATTGACAAATCTATCCATATCTTTATAAGCAAAACTCTTGCAAATATTTTAAAAACACCTTTTGTTTCCATCAATTCAAACTGCAAAGCTGAACGAGAAACATTAATACCAAACAATACGCAAGCAATAAAATAAGCAAAAGATTTAACTATCGGACTTACGGTATTTGCAATGTTTTTAATGTTATCTGATGTCCAAGATACGCCAAAAATCATAGCAGAAGTATCAGAACTGTTACCGATGCTTGTAATAAAAAGACCCAATTGATTCCATAGAGTAGTAAATATATTATAGTTAGTTCCGTTGAATTGTGATGTTATATCTACTGCTTGATATTGAGCAGAAGCATAGGAAGAATTAATATCACTAACTAACACATTAAGTTCACTGGTTTTAGTTGCTATATCAGCGACTAAATTTTGATATGCTTCTGTAGTTACCTCTTTACCATTGATAACCGGAACGTTCGGACCACCACCACATAACTGTTTTACATTTTCAGTCAAATTAACAAGGTCAGCATAAAGATTATTCCAGCGGTCACTATACGCTGTTGCTGTTCTCGAACCACTTTTGTCATAGATATACTCCATTTGATAAATTACATTTTTAGCATTATCTGTATCAACTACATATCTATTAAAACTCGAAGTTAATGTATTGGCATTAACATAACATCGTTCACGAACTGATGACCAACCATTCATATCAATATATTCGTGAAAATAACTTGTATTAATTTGACTTGTTACAAGTCCCCAATTATTACTTTTTGCAAAAACTGATACAGTTGATAATGATATTAGCATTATAATTGCTAATACAATGCAGATTATTTTACGGTTTGTTTTTTTATTAAGTTGTTTCAAAGAACCACCTCCATTGTGGGCTGACATAAATATACAGCCCACAATTTTTGTTTTGCGAATTATAAAAATATGTATCTTACCGCAACGCAAGCAGCACCGCAAACAGCACCTGTAATTACGGCAGTAAGACCTGAGTTAAATCCACGCTTATCCTCATTAGCCTGACCTTCAGCCATCGCCTTGAATCCAGGAATACAAGAGCAAGCAATAATAAGAATGCCTGCTGCCCAGAATATGATGTTGAGCAGGGCATCATAATTGCTTGTGTCAACACCTTCCGGAGCACCACTACCACCTCCTTCAGCAGCAAAAGCTGTAGCGTTAAGTGCAATTGTGTTAGCAGCAACAGCTACAGTCGCATATGCTTTGATAAGATTTTTCTTTACTTTCTTAACATTGATTTTCATTTTTGAAAACCCCTTTCTAAAAAATTAAGCGGACAAATTGTCCGCTTTTATAAAATAAAAAAGAGAGCATTAAAACTCTCCTTTATGACTTATTTATGTGATTTTGTGTACTAAAACTGTTGCTTGATTTTTTTAGTAACTCAAAACCTTTTTTACTAATGTCAACAGCAATAGAAACCCCGGCTGTAGCGGTTGCCGCTCCCGTCTTAGCAGCCGCATTTACCGTTGTTTTAGCAGCCTTAGTAGCTACTTCGGCATTCTTTTTTGTTGCTTGTGCTGCTTGTTTTGCTTTTTGTATTTTATTTGCTGCTTGCTGCATATTATCAGGTGCAACTTTTGTAATTTTGAGATTTGTCTTAATACCTTTTCTGTCCTGCTGGGCAAAATAGGTATTAAGTTTATCAGTCGGCTTTGCATTGCCGTTCTCATCTACGCTAATAAACTCATACTTTTTAAGCATATCAAACATTTTTTTCATAACGGGGTTATTATCAAAGGATTTGATATTGAGTGTATCTACATACCTAAATACATTTACATCATCTTTAGTTCCGGTAAATTCTACCACGGCTGTATTTTTAAAGTTTTCGTTGTACAATGTATTCTTGATGTTTTTTTCGAGCTGCTTTTTAAAATCCTCTGAATTGACCAGCTCTTTGCCTTTGTCGGTAAGAGTATAGATTACATCACTCTCGGCTTTCGACCACTCACGCTTGAGCAAGCCGTCGTTAACAGCATTGTTGTATGTATCCATTACGTTATTTAAAAGCTTTTCGTCACCATTACACAGTACAGATATAGCTTTTTCAGTGATTTTGTCTGTGTCAGCATAAGCAATATCAGTGAATTGCCCTGTTAGCTTAATATTGCTTGACAATTCATTCACATTATTACTTTTCTGTTGCACGGATTGTTGTGCTGTTTCGGTTACAACATTATGATTTTTTCCGTAGTTTCCGTAAATCGCTTTATTAATAATGATTGATGTTGCTTGTTGCACTATGCCTTTAACAGTTTGTGTAGCAAACATTGTCTGAGCAGTATCTTCAACACTATTCATTTACTCGTTGCATCTCCTTTATTTTTTCAACTACCGGATTTATGTCAAACATAAAATCGTCCTCATTAGGCTCATCTGAAAAATCCTGCACAGGAGGTAACTCTCCGTTGTCAACACTTTCGCAGTATTCCTCATATTCTTCTTCTGACGGTTCTTCATTCGCAGGAAGTTCAATCTGAACATTATTACGTTCAAATTCAGCTTCAAGCTCTGCTTGCTCCTGCTCTTTCTGTATTTCGACTTCTTCTTCATATGCTTTTAGTTCTTCTTTAGATTGTGTATTATGCTTATCATACATTTTATGATATTCAATTAATCGTTGCGTCCATATTGGCATATATACAACAGAAACATCTGTACAATTATGTACATATTCCTTGTATTTTGAGCCACATTCGGCAAAGCGTGGGTGAGATGGAGTGTCAAATTTTGGTAGATAAACAGGGTCTTCATATCCAACGAAAACTATGCAGCTTCCGCCATACTTTCGGGTCTTTCCTTTAGGCTTAATAGCTTTTTTGATTTCGTTAGGATAGAGCAGAGGTCTTTCAATGTAAGCTTCAGTATCCTGCCCACCGCCACCATTTGACATTCCTCGATTATAACTTCTGCTATCACCACGAACGGTAATTTTATCAAGCTTAGCGGATACATATTCGAGTGTATCCTTATCCTTTGAGCCAAGCAAAGTAAAAATATCACAGTTACCGATGATAGCTTCGTATGTTTTTTCGTAGATAGCCTTAAGCTGTGCAAGACCTTGCAGCACAATACATATTCTTATGTTGTAGCTTCTTACAACAGAAAGAATTTCATTGAAGGACGGTACTTCACCTATATTTGCAAATTCGTCCATTTCACAGCTTACAAGCAATGGTAAACAGCCGTTGTACTTCGTATCGGCTATATACATAAGCCTTTCAAATAACTGAGTGTAAAAGATATTTGAGATTGCCTTGTATGTGTTTCTTGCTGCGGGTAAAATAAGGAATATTACAGTTTTTTCGACACCGACCATATCAAAGTCCATCTCATCAGTTGATGTGATTGCGTCCAAGTCAGTTGTAGCAAATAGTGTAAGTCTGTTGGATAATACTTCAAGAACCGAAGCCATAGTTTCCTGTGGCAAGCCTTGAAATCCTGTCCAGCTGATTGTGCCAAAATCATTGGGATATTTTGCAGCGTGCTTGTTCATACATCTTGCAAGTTCACAAGACATATCAATTTGATTATCAGAGTATGAAACACTATTAACTAAACGAACAACTCTGCCGAACGATTTTATTTCCGTATCGTCCTTGAAAAGGTAAAGCATAAGCATTGAAAGAATTTTTTGGGCGTCACCACTCCAGAAATCATCTTTTTCACCTTCCCCTTTCGTATTTTTCATAAATAAATCAGACAACGAAAAAACATCTTGCTCGGATTTAAGATATACAAAAGGATTGTAAGAATTGCTGTAATGCAAATCTTTGAGGTTAAGCACTCTGACCTTGTAGCCATTAGCAATGAGCATACGGGATAAGTCACGATACAGCTCGCCCTTTGGGTCAGTAACTACATAGCTACCGAGCATTTGCATTATATGTGGTTTAATTCCTCTGAATGTCTTACCTGCACCTGAACCACCAATCATAAGTTCATTAAGATTGGCAGTTTTTGAACCATCAATTGGCACATAAAAATCTTTTGCAACAGGAATTGCTTTTTCAGGATTTGAAAATTCTTCTATCAGCTCATCGTCTGCCCATTTGGCAGAACCATGCTCCATTCCCTTGAAGTCGTTTCTGTCTGCTGATAAAAACATTACCCATATTAATGCGGCAACTATAAGATACATCCACCATAATGAAAAATGTATCTTTAAAATTTGCTTAATTATCTCAATTCCAAATGGCAAAGAGAAATCAAATGAAAACATATTGATGATAGCTGTCAGTAACTGAAAATTTTTCATATCCTGTATAGTTATATTGTTTTCATAACTATAATTAAGGACAGAATAAATACCTAATGACACCAACAGAAAAAAGATAACAAACATAATGCTTAGCATAATAATCATAGGTTTTTTGCTTTTCCTGCGATTACGCAAGATATTTTGACTTGGTTGTGACAATATGACCATCTCCTTATACAACAAAAGAGGGAGCAATCAATACTCCCTCTTTAAAAATTCATCCTATGATTTTTGGTGCTGAAACTGTTGCCTGATTTATAACTGACATTACCTTATTGGCATCAGTAGCTTTAAATTTAATAAGATTGTCAGTTGCTGACTTTGCAAGCTGAAACTCTACACCGGCTTTTTTTAACCGCTTAATATTATCATCCGTTGCTCTTTTGTACATATACTCAGTGTTGTACTCATTGATGTATGCTTTATTAAGCAACTGATAAGAATTTTTGCTCTTTGGCACTACAATTGAGCGGTATTCACCGGTAGAAGATAAGTAAGCCGGCATACTGATTGTTAAATTACCATTGTCTGTATGCCTAAGTTTTACATTATGCACCACAAAAGAAGATACTACTAAATCAGCACGAGCAAGAAAGGTATTTCCCTCACTATATTTAGAGCAATTTACAATTCTTACTTGCGGTGAATATTTCTTGTTGCTTGTAGCATTGTCAATATAAGTAAATTGACCTGTTTCGTACATATCAATCAGCTTATCATTAAGCGTCTGCCTGACCTTGCTGTTAAACGGATGTGCAACGTCAATGTATGTACCGTCTTTAGTTAGCTTTGCAGGCATTTTTACATACAGACCGCCATATTTGCTTTCTTTGAGAGCAATGCTGTTAATAGTGATAGTATCATCAACAGTCACATTAGCAAGAGCAACCGTTCCTCTTCGTGGTTGCTGAAGAGGAGTTATTATAACTTGCGACAGCGTATTCGGTGGCTGAACGGTAAAGTTATCACTCATTATGTTCACCTCTTATGTCATTGGCATTGAATGTTTTACAGTTCTGATTAACCTTACGACTTCATCTTTGTTAGCTTCACTACATTTAACTATGTAGTGATCACCGGACTTGCGTGTATTGCTGATATATTCGTCACGCTTTGTTTGCAACAAGCGTTGATACTCTTCTTCGCTAAGTTTCAAGTAAACATCAGAAGGTTTATTGTAATTATTATCAACAAAATCGCATCTTCCGTCACCGTCAGTATCTCGGTTACGGAGCTTTTCAATTGTTCCAACAGATTTACGAGCACTTTCAATCGGTATATCCTGATAAATTACTTTTTTGTTTGTCATATCAATTACCTCACATTTTCATTGTATTATTCTGATTACTTACAATTTTAATAATATTGTTTTTTTCTTCTGCCGGATACTTAATAATATAATTTCCATCGTCCGACTGTGAAAACTCTTTGTATCCCTCAGAAGTAAGAATATCTTTTTGTTCTGCTGAAATTTTCATATATCTGTAACCGATTTTATCGGACAAATTGTCCGCAAGAGAACCCATCTTATCACATTTCTGCGATAAACCTGTAAAACCTTTTTCAATAAGATGAAGCAAGCCTTTATCATTATCAAGGTGCTTTGGAGCTTCGGTTACATCTTTACCGGCAAGCACTGCTACCGCATTTGCGGCGGAATGCCTTACTCCGCCCAATTCTTTAGAAAGCAACTTAGTTCGTTCCGCACTTGTTTTGAATGTTTCCGAAGCTGAATGATAGAGTTTTGCACCTTCTTTTACAAGCGAATCAAATTTTGTTGCCTTCAAAGCTGTTTTGAAAGCATTACTACCTTTCAGTCTAAAAGTCATAAGAAGTGATTTTAATGTGCTGCTGCATTTTTTTCCATATGATTTTAAATTTGAAACTTTATTTTTGCTCTCGTTAACCATTGTTTTCTGAGCATCTTTAATCTTTTCGTCTTGCAGGTTTTCAAGACTTTTATTCATAGCTTCAATTTGCTTTTCTAAAGCAATAATTTGAGTCTGAAGTTCTGCAACATATTTGCCAAACTTCTCTATGTCGTTACTGTCATTGTTCATACCCTCAGATTTAGCAATTCTGATAAGCTGACTTACAAACTCCGGTAACATTACCTCGTTTTTTACTATTGTATTCATATTTACCGACCTTTCGTTATAATTTAATAGCATTATTGTTGAGCAACTGTTGCACTTTGACTTTGTCAGCAGCAGGATATTTTACGATAAATTTTCCTCCGTCATCCGAGGGTGCAAAATCTTTGTAACCCTCAGAAAAAAGAATGTCTTTTTGCTTTTCGTTGACCTTGGCATAGTGATACTCATCATCACTACTCTCTACTATATCTTGTTTCTTATTTGCTTTATTGGACGAATTGTCCATTTCAAGAATAGCGTTAAGTTCTTTAAGTCGAGCAAGTTTCGTATTAAGCTCTTCTTCTTTGTCAAAAGTGGTATTGACAGCTTCTTTTGCTGAATCACAGTCGCTCTCAACCTTTGAAAGTTCATTTTTTGCTTTTTCAAGCTCACCGGGCAAGGACTTAAGTACATTATCAATTCTCGTCAAATTGCCGAAAATATCCTGACCTAATTCAACATCATAATGAGCAGAGCCATTAAGCGTTAAAATATATTTATTACTATGGTAAGAGTCAAATCTTAGGTCGAGAATAAAGCCTTTATATTCACCAATTCTGACTTTATCAGAGCCAATGCTTTTATCACAAGCAAGAAGCAGTTGTTGTCCTGCTTCTTTTTTGTCATTATAAGTAATGCCTTTAATTTTAAGTGCAAAATCGTCATTGATATGACTTTTTGCAAGCTCAATATCACTTTTGATTTTTTCAACATTATATTTTGCACTGCTGATTTTCTGCGGAAAAGTGCTTGCAATTTGGTCTTCAAGCTCATACTTTACAGATAAGAAATTAGCCTTTAATATTTTTAGCTTTGATACCTGAACATCCAAATCCATCTTCTCTTTAATCAAAGGATTGCCGCTTGCAAGTGCTTTAATCTCTGAGTACGAGAAAGCCGTTTCGTCAATATCCTCCGCTGACCTTACAGGAGATTTACTTGTCATTATCTGACTTATAAACTTTTGCTTGTTTTCAACAAGCTGATACAAATACGCATCAAAAGTATTTTCAGTTACATAGCTATAGATATGTACCAAAGAATTTTTATTGCCCTGTCTTATAATTCTGCCTTCACGCTGCTGTAAATCTGCAGGACGCCAAGGGCAATCGAGGTGATGTAAGGCTATAAGTTTATCCTGACAGTTAGTACCCGCTCCCATTTTACTGGTAGAGCCGATAATAACCCTTATTTTGCCACTTCTTACTTGACTGAAAATATCTTGCTTCTGCTGATTAGTCTTAGCATCGTGAATAAATGCAATTTCGTTTTCGGGAATACCTTTTGCTATGAGTTTTTCTTTTAAATCATCATATACATTAAATTTCCCCGCACCGTCGGGAGTAGATAAGTCACAGAAAACCATCTGTGCAAGTCTATCTTCTTTTGTTTTATCCCACAGAGAAAAAATATTATCCGCACAAGCGTTCAATTTACTTCCCTCAAAATCAGGCAGCATAGGATTGATAAGTCGTTGGTCAAGTGCAAGTTTTCTGCCGTCATTTGTAATTTTAAGCATATTATCCTTTGACGGGTCAACAGCACCACTACGAACAATTTCCGCTCTTTCTGCAAGTCCGGCGAGAATATCTTTTTGTTGCTCTGATGGTTTGGTAAGAACATTATGTCGTTCTACTTCAGGAACATCTAAATCTAAAACATCAGCGGTTTTAATGTCTGCAATTTCCCTAAAGGTACTCATCAGTTCAGGCAAATTAAAGAATTTAGCAAATCTTGTCTTTGCTCTGTACCCATTGCCTTCCGGGGAGAGTTCGAGTGCTGTTACCGTTTCACCAAAGGTAGAAGCCCACGCATCAAAATTACTCAATCCTAAATCAACAAGTTTGTTGTACTGTAAATACCTCTGCATTGTGTATAACTCTGTCATTGAATTGCTTATAGGCGTACCTGTTGCAAATACAACACCTTTACCGTCTGTAATCTCATCGAGATAACGGCATTTCATAAATAGGTCGCTTGACTTCTGTGCTTCAGTCTGACCTACACCTGCAACATTTCGCATTTTAGTGTAAAGGAACAAGTTTTTGTAGTAGTGTGCTTCGTCAACGAACAATCTGTCTACACCAAGCTCCTCAAAGGTAACAACATCATCTTTCCTTGATTGGTCGTTGAGCTTTTGTAGTTTGTTTTCCAAATTCTTTTTTGTTTTTTCGAGCTGTTTAATTGTAAAGTTTTCAGCGTTGTTGTCTTGTGCAAACGCAATGCTTTCAATAACATCATCAATCTGCGTTTCGATAATTTGACGCTGCCTTTCAATGCTCATCGGTATCTTTTCAAATTGCGAATGACCAATGATAACTGCATCGTAATCTCCCGTTGCTATACGGCTGCAGAATTTCTTTCTGTTCGCTGTTTCAAAGTCTTTCTTTGTCGCAACCAAAATATTAGCAGCTGGGTATAGCTGCATAAATTCAATACCCATTTGCTCAGTAATATGATTTGGTACAACAAACAGCGACTTATTGCATAAACCTAAACGCTTACTCTCCATTGCGATAGCGACCATTTCAAAGGTCTTTCCGGCTCCGACGGTATGTGCGAGTAATGTATTTCCGCCGTATATTGCGTGAGCTACTGCGTTTCTCTGATGTTCTCTTAACTGTATTTCACTGTTCATTCCGTCAAAAACGAGGTGACTGCCGTCATATTCACGAGGACGAACAGAGTTGAATTTTTCGTTGTAAAGACGGCAAAGTCTTTCTCGTCTATCTCTGTCTGAAAAAATCCAACTTGCAAAGCGACTTTTAATAAGTTCCTGCTTGCTCTGAGCAATGGCTGTTTCCTCCTTGTTCAGCACTCTTTTTTCCTTGCCGTCCTCAAAAATATTATCAAATATTTTTACATCTCTTAAATTGAGTGTATCTTCAAGTATCTTGTAAGCATTGATTCTCTTAGTGCCATATGTACTAACTGCATTTACAGATTTATCGAAGCTCTTATGTGATATTCTCCACTCGGAATTATATTCAGAATACGAAACATCTATCGAATCCCTTATGTATCGGGGAGTTCCTATAGTTTCATACATAAAGTCCCTTACCACATCAACAGGCAACCAAGTAGCACCTAAGCGAACATCAATCTCAGTTGCAGTTAAGTCAACGGGCTGAACAGCTTTAAGTGCGGTTATATTGCAGTCATATTGCTCCGGCTTATCGTAACTATATGATAAAGCTGTTCTGAGTTTTTCTCTTACATTGCCTGACAGATACTCATCAGCAGTTTGATAAATGTCCGTTCCGGGTACATTAAATATTACACCCTCAAGCTCATCAATAATATCATTAACAGATTTGCCGTAGAGTTGACTCATATATTCCAAGTCAATTTTTGCTTTTTCTGAAATGGATACCGCAAGTGCGTCAGATGCTGTATCGACTTTATCAACAGCCTTATGCGGTTGAATTGTTCGCTTGCTGAAAATATCCGATTTGCCTTTATAATTCTTTTCACTGTCAAATTTTTCAAGTGATGCAAGCAAATTGATTGAGTTATCTTTTTCGAAAGCCTTCATATTTGCTTTTGAATTAATATAACCGTACTCATTGACGAACCTATCATAGATAACATTGAGCTTTCGCTGAGAGTTTGCAATAATCTCATCAGGCATATCCTCAAGTTGATTATTAAGAACTTCTCGAAGAGCCTCTCTTACTTTAACAAGAGCTTTTATTCTTTTTTCTGCTGTTTTATTAACTTTTTGCTTCTCCATAATGCTGTTTTGACGATAATATATATCACCGTCAACAACTGTATAAGAGAAATTTTTAACATCAGGAGTAGCAGGAATTAAGTCTGCGTCCTCATCATCTTCCGTATCTTCAAAGAGCCTTTCAATTGCCTGTGCTTTATACTCTCCGTCAATATTAGATACAGCTTCATTCAGCAAGTCCTCAAGATTTGCATTTTCATAAGCAATGCACTCTGCTTTTGCTCCGAACGCTCCTGAAACTTCTTGCATTTCGCCGAGTATCATTTCCGGGTGTTCGACAAAGTAGCTGTTAATTGTAATACCGTTATCATCTGTGCCAAGATGTACCCAATCAGGCTCAATGTCAATCATTCTCTCACGCTTTTTCAGTATCAGAATATCGGAAGTAACCTCCGTTCCGGCGGTCTTTGAAAAAGTATCATTTGGAAGTCTGATTGCTCCGAGAAGTTCCGCTCTCTGTGCTATGTATTTTCTTACTTTAGAGGACTTTTTGTCCATTGTACCCTTAGAAGTAATAAAAGCAATTATGCCGCCCGGTCTTACCTTATCCAATGTCTTTGCAAAAAAGTAATCGTGAATAAGAAAATTATATTTATCGTACTTTTTATCAAGCACTTTAAGCTGAGCAAACGGAACATTACCGACTGCAGCATCGAAAAAGTTATCGGGGAGATTGGTTGTTTCAAAACCTTGCACCGCAATATTAGCCTGCGGATATAGCTTGCTTGCAATTCTGCCAGAAATATCATCAAGCTCTACTCCGTAGAATTTGCTGTCTGACATATTGGTCGGGCATAACCCCATAAAGTTGCCGACACCGCAGCTTGGCTCAAGGATATTGCCTGTTTTAAATCCTAAGTTATTAAGTGCATTATACACTGCTCGGATAACTGCAGGAGGTGTATAGAATGATGTAAGTGTGCTTGCTAATGCAGCTTTATACTCATCATCGTTTAGTAGAGCTTTTAGTTGTGCGTTGTTTTCAGCTTTGAAGTAGCTGTCAAGACCTCCCCAACCTACATACTTTGCAAGTATTTCTTGTTCTGCTGGTGTAGCCTGTCTGTTGCTGCTTTCAATTTCCTTAAGCGTTTTTATTGCGTTAATATTATTGGCATAACGCTCACTTTTTGTACCATCGGCAAAATTATCATCTGTGATTACATAGTTTTTACCATCAGAAGAAAAAATAACATCTTCTCGCTTTTGCTGAGCGGACAAATTGTCCGATTGCTCTTCCACTTCTTTTACAAATTCTTCCCCATAAACAGGAGTTAAGAGTGATGGTTCGTTATCTCTTTCCTGTTCAAGTATTGGCACAAGATTTTTATAGTTATCATACTGCCTTAAAAAGTCAATAACACCGCCGTCACCGTCGCCTATATCCTGCCGCTCTGTGTATTTTGTGCCGTCGGGCATATTGATAATGAATTTTGTTTTGGCATAGCCTTGATGAACTCCGTCAATTTCACCATCTTCGTAAGCTTGATATATTGCGTCCATATCATTGCCATATGTGTCTTGCTCATACTGTCTGAGTCTGACCCATTCATCATCGGCAGACTTCATAATTCTGTCAAAATCTGCTACCGAATAAGTCTTGCCATCTTCAAACGCAGGATGTTCGCTCCAGTCGCAAGTGATTGTCGGACGGTCGGCTTTTGGTTCGATGTCAGCTTGCTGTAATTTTTCATAATCATCAGCTGACATACTTCCGTCATAAACTGCCGTATCGAAATCATCTTCGAAACCCATACTGAATTTATCGGAAAAAGGCAAATTATTTTGCTTTGCAACTTCCTGTGCTTTGTTACGCAAGCTTGCTCTTTCCGCTATATCCTCCGGCTCAACGGTCAATATTTTATAACCGATTTCAACAAGCAAGTTTTCGTTATCTTCAAGATAAGAGGACGGAAATCCGACCATTGGTATCTTTTCTCCGTTAATTGTTCGTGACATAAGCGTTAAATTAAGTGCCTCGGCTACTTCTTGAGCATTATCACGTAACACCTCATAAAAGTCACCCACACGGAACAGTATTATCGCATCGGGATTTTCTGATTGTATCTCTGAATAAGAGTCATAATAACCCTTTTGGTTGAAATTGGTATCGACTGACAAAGCAATATTTGTAAGCTGATTTTTTACATCATCAGTCAGACCTTCGGCGAAGTGGCTGTTACTGTTGTATTTGTCGAGCGAATCACGGAAGAATTCACTGTCAACATCGACTGCAGTTTGTCTTCCTACTGAAACAATATAGTCAAAAAACTCAGATGTGTTATCAGGGTATTTTTTTGATGCTTCAATAACTTGTTCGTAAGGTATTTCTGTAATAACAAACTGACCGCCTGAATCTGCATCAGGATTGTAATAAATGTATGTAAACGATTCTTTGTCTAAATTATTGAAAAATAAATCTTTATCAAGCGATTTTTTAACAAATAAATGTTCATTAAACTGCCTATTTTCTGTAATCTTTTTTTCAAACTCTTCTTTGCTCATATCTGTACTGAGCAAAGGATAACGGCTGTCAAACAATGATACAGTATTATCGGTTATACCGATAATCTTATACTCATCAGCTCCGATGTAACACTTTTTCCCTACAGAATATGCAAGTTCTAACTCCTCAGCAGGGATTTCGGCTTCTTTTTGTTTCTCTGCGGGTAGTTCTTTTGCTTTCTTATAGTCAATGTAACCTTGTTTTTCAGCTGAATTTAGGTATCCGTCGGTTTTGATGAGATAGGATATAATCTTAGCGACTTTTTCCCATTTGAGTAATATTTTATTTTCGGTGTTTTTGTTAGCTAATAACAGCCCTTTTCCATCCCAATCAACACCAATATGGTTATAAGTTGCCGCACTTGACTTACCGCCAATCCCATACTCATTTTTCAAAAATTGAGCATTATCTTTTAAAGTTTCGTCTTTTGCAAATTGCTCGTATATTCTATATTTTCCGTTTACAACGCCACTTCCCTCAGTAATAATCTTATTGATTTGCTCCTGAGAAATAGAAAAAGCAGAGGAATTATCAATTACCTCTGCTTCTGTATTGCTTTTTAAATTTTCTTCATTTAGATGTAAATCATTTCTTCGAGAACTTCCTGACGAGCTTCTTCCTGAATGCCGTTCGCCAACTGAACCCACTTGAGCCAGTCTTTCTCCTTGAGTTCCTCGGTTACTCCCAATGCTTCTCTCTTCTGCTCTATCAATGTTTCGTACCTCTCCTGTGCCTGAGTCTGAATTGTTTCGAGGTGGGTAAAGATTTCCCCTGACATCAGCATCATATCGAATTCTACTGGATTGTTCGTTTTCAGATATTCTTTCCTTGCCATTCCCCACATATTCAACTCCAATTTCGGGAGTTGGAGAGTTGGCGTCCAATATCCCTCTTTGTCCCTGGCGTACTCCAGACCATAGGCTATTATTGTTTCGTTTGCCATTATTAAGCACCCTTTCTTTCTGTATTGTATATGAAATAATTTGCAATATAGATTTTGCTGTACCAAAAGTAGCATTACCTAAAGCTACAGCCGCTTGTGAGCTATCATAATATGTTACTTCTCTGAAATCTCCAAAATTAAATATTTTAGTAATATCAAAACCACAGCGAGAGCATATTACAGCCATTGCACTTTTTGCAACTATGTCAGAATGTATTTTCCTTGCATTATCATACCTCGAAATTGTTGCTTTTCTATATACATTCTTAAGTATTTGATAATTATTCTCGGAATTTGATTTAGCAAGAATGTTAATTGCACCTGCAATAACTGTTTCAAAGCTTTTTGCTTTTAAACCAAATTTTTTATTGAGAGCAGTTACAATACTTTGCTCGTCTTTTATATCGTACTTCCATAAAGGAACAGGTTTTGATTTTTCTGTTTCGATAGTTTGAGAAATATCATAATACAATTTTACTCTACTATTAGATCCATTGAAAACAATCGAGGGAATAGCGACTGCGTTTTTATCAATCATTCGACCGAATTTTTCAACCCACGCTTTTTTAGGTAACACTGCTGTAGAATTTGGAAAAGTTGTATTGACTAAAACAAGTTCTTTAAAATCCAGTTTGTAATTGTGGCAAGCTGAATATAAAAATTTAAGCCAATCATTTGGTGTTGCAGTGAGATTCCTCAGTTCATTTTCGAACATACGAATATAATTATTAAGTTGATTTTCATATTCTATTGACATCATTATCCTCCTAACATTTTATTACTTTAAAGCGTAAAAATCAAGCCTAACTTGAACTTTTTTTGATTAAGTAATAAAGTCCATCGCACTTATATAAGTTTGGTAGCATATAGAGTCCTCCTTTTCTTAAATGTCAAATTGAATTAGCTCGCAAAACTATTATTGCAAGGTTACCTTCTTTCCGGGATATAATATATTATTTATATTGTTGCTGTTGCTCTCAAGAAAAACAAGATTGTAAGAGCCGTTTTCTTTTTTAAACACAGCGTAATCAATATCTGAGTTTTTAATAAGGTCATATTGCTTTGAGCTTATAACCTTGTAACAAAGTTTTTCTCCTGTTTCTTCTGATTGTTTTTTCAATCTTCTGTTAATCTGAGAGTTGACCTGCACAAATGTTGGTGCAGTTGGCTCTGTTGATTTATTCGGATATAGTAAATTCAATATTCTGTCTTTATCATTTTCGAGAAAAACGATATTGAACTTATCTTCTGATTTTTGAAATTTTGCAAACTGAACACATTTTAAATTTAAAATTTCAATTTGCTTTTTGTTTACCATCAGATACTCAAGTTCTTTGCCTGACTTTTTAAGTCTTGCATATGTTTTTTTGTTTCTGATGGTGTCAGCTTGCGAAATAATAGAGTCAGCATTTTCAAGACCGAGAACATTTGCTATTCTTTTAAGATTGTGTTCTTTAACCGTAACCATAGCAACACCTGTTGTCATATCAACATTTGCATAACACAGTATCCCGTCATTGAATAGTTTAGCAAGCTGGAAGCTGTATAACTTAATTTGTGCCGTATTACCAAGTGTACCTGTTAATTCCTTATACGGTACATTTGATATTCTTTTTTTCATCTTTGTATAATCTGTAGTTTGTCTGACTGTATATTTCAAATTTTGCTTGATTACATTTTTGTGAACTGATTTTTTAGAATTTGTAAATATGTGCTTTATTAATTTCAGAGTAAACACAAAAGGATTTTTAAAAAAGCGTAAGTTTTCGAAATACTTATGATTTGTTACTTTAACTTTATCAGCGTAACGCTTTTCGTAACGCTCCCATTGTCTTTTAGCTTCTTGTTCCATTTCCTCTAAAACTTTTTGTGTATTTTCTTTTCTGTAGGTTTTCTTTTTCTTCTTTTCGGTTTGCAAACCTAACGCTTTATCAATATTGGCTTTGCAATATTTATTGCCAAATTGTTTTGCAAGTGTGTCGGCTCTTATCGATTTTGCTTCGCCGTTTTTGTGAAACACAATATGTGCGTTGCCGTATTTAATTTCATAATCGTTGCTTTCAAAAAAGTTTATAAACTCTTCTTTTGTTTTGCAATCTTCAAGCGCTTTATCAATATCATTGACAAGATTAAATTTCCAACTTTTGCCCTCAATGGCTTTGCGAAACGTAGCATCATCAAGTCTGCACGTTTGTTGCGGATTTTCAATTACATTTAAACCATACTTGTAGCACAGCTCATCCGAAACTCGTCTAATCATTCTGACAGTTTTCATATTGTCAAGAAATTTGTGTCCGTCGATTGGCGATACTGAATTAATAATAAAGTGATTATGTAAACACTTACCGTCAAGGTGAGTAGTCATTACAACCTGCATATCGGGGAAACATTTATGAATTAACTCTCTGCCTATTTTGTTTGCAAGCTCAGGTGTTAATTTATCATCAACCGCAAAAGATTGTACAAGATGATGTGCAAGAATTTTATTATCCTTATCATACATTTTTCTTGTTTGTTGAAAAAATTTTGTTGTTTCCCAATTTGTAAAATTTGAATTTGTTAAATTGCAGTATGTAAGTTCAGGAGTTGTTTTATCTTTGCGAGTTATGTAGTTCAACGCATTAAAGATGTGTGCATTTGATGTCATTCGATTAGACATTTGCTTTTTAGGGTCTTTGTTTATTGTTTTAACCACTGCCATTAATTACATTTCCTTCTTTGCTGAATTCACTCGACTGTTTATAATTGCCAAAGCATTGTTGATTTCTTCAACGACTTCTTCACTCAGCTGATTGTGAGAATTTTCTGAATCAGATTTTGGCTCGCAGATATACGAAACGAATTCTGACATTTTATCGTAACAGTCGGATAGAATATTTTTTGCTGATTCTATTTGATTTGAAGAAATGTATTTGTTTGTGTTTGCGATTGCTGCAATCTGATTCAGGTTATTGCCAAGTGCGGATAATTGATATAGCAGTTCGGGAAAATTCTCGCATACTACTATTCGCTTTCGTCTTACACATTTTAGAATGTACTCCGAAATTGACATATTGTTGAGTGCAGCCTGATATGCGATTTCCGCTTTTTCGGCTTCTGACACTCTTATATATATCCTATAGCTTTTAGCTTCCTTTTTCATTTTGTCCTCCCAAAACTGCAAATTTGCCTGATTTTTGCCTTTCTTTTTCTGAGGGCTTTTGTATCATCATTTCGGCACGAAATGATGATACGCCAGCACAGATTTTGTACGCACAAAATCCGATTTGTGCGTACAAATCGCTGGTCAGGTGTATGCCCCTGAAACCCCATAGTTTTTATTTTTGTAAAAACTAAATCGCATACGCTCACCAACAGAAAAAGAAACTTTTTCTGTACAATCCGAAAATTGATTTATAATCAATTTTCTCCATTTGCATTTTCGTCAGCACTTGCTTCCGATGTATACTTTTCCAAAAAGTCCTGAAAATCATTTACGGATTTAATTCCGTAGTCCGACAAAACCGAGCACAGCTCGTTGTGCTTTTCTTTTTCAATTTGCAGCTCAAGCTTCTTTTTTTGTGCGTTGAGCTTTTTAATTTTCTCTTTTGATTTTTCAATTTCAGCTTTTGTGTTTTCAATTTCTGAAATCACCTTTTTTAATTTTTCCGATGTTGATATTTTCATTTTTAATTCCTCCGTTTTTACCAATAACAAATTCAGTTCCCTTACCGCTATTACCAAGAGTAAGGTCATTCGGTTTTGTAATTTTATTTTTATCAAAATATTCTTTTGTCAATAAAGAAAATTTTGAAACAGAATCGTTCTTTGAGTCTGCAACGATAAAAATAATATCTTTGCTATCATATCCTTTAAGCATTTATTATCACCTTACAATTAACAGTTTAAATTATATATGTAATTCATATCAACTTTTTCGGGAATACCATTAACCTTGCCATTCCACGAATACTGATGAATGTCAACAAATGCCGGAAGCTCATTGTACGAATTATTTGGTGCTGCCATCCAAATTAAATATTTGCTTGCAAGCTCATCAGGATAAGCACTGTCAACAAGCATTGATTTTGCACTATACATTCCAACATCAAATCCATAACCCTTTACTCCGTCACAAAAGGTTGAAATAATATCAGTCAATGTTCTGCGTGGCAAAACAGCCTGTCTGTATTCTTCAACATCAAGAAAAACAGGCAAGTCAAACTCTTTGCCCCTAATGGTTTTCATACAATTTCTTACTTCTGCTTTTGCCGCATCGACAGATGTAGCGTAACTATACCAATACGCACCTACATTCAGTCCTGCGGCTTTAGCCTGTCTATAATACTCATTGAATTTATTATCTTCTTGGTTCGGGTCTTTGCCATAGCCTGCTCGGAGAATAACACAAGTTATGCCTGCGTTTTTTACTTTGCTAAAATTAATATCACCGTTCCATTCAGAAACATCAATACATTTTGCTTTTTCAACTTTTACTTTTGTTGTAATTATTTTATTACATTGTTTTATAGTAA
>OLOA01000708.1_pt1 | contig 35421 bp, 36 predicted proteins | sample 1672201 | NCBI WGS metagenome assembly OLOA01 (sample SAMEA3136658, study PRJEB25190) | human gut metagenome
AAAAAGTATCAAATCAACATCTAGATTCAACTGAATTTTTAGAAGTCAAAGAATACACAGAAGATGAAATCAATGATTTAATTAAAAACAATGAATTTGTTCAACCAATTCATCTAATGGGTTGGCTAATGGTGAAAAAAGGCGTATAGTAAAGGTGAAAAGGAGACATACAAAAATGGAAAAATTAACTAAAAAAGACATTATTTCTAATATTGCCGAAGATTCTCATTTAACTAAAAAAGACATTACGGAAGTTGTTGACTTGGCATTAACACAAATCTTTGAAGGTTTAAGAGAAGGAAAAACTGTAGATCTTGCAGGATTTGGAAAATTTGAAATTACAGAAAGAAAAGCTAGAGAAGGATTTAATCCATTAACGAAAGAAAAGATTCAAATTGAAGCTAGCAAATCTGTTAAGTTCAAAGTTGCCAAGGCATTAAAAGAAGCCGTAAATAGATAATAACAAGACAAAAAGCATCCCTAGAGATGCTTTTTTTATTATAGTTGCATGTGCCTTAAATCATCATGAATTCTAAATCTATTTTTAGGAATCAAATACCTATTATGATTATATATAAAGTATTTTCCTGTTTTACTATAATCCAATAATTTTATATGTTCTGCAGTCCTTCCCCTTCGAATCAAAATAATATCTCCAACTGGAAGTTCATTCACATAATCTAATGTAAAGCCAGATCTGTGTGCAATATCTAGTGCTGAATCATAGGAATTGGTTCCCATATAAATCGTTGTGTCAAAACAATCTTGTATATTAATCGCATTGTCTTTATATACAGATGCCAATTGATTTTTTGATTGAATACAACCCGTAATACCTATACCTCGACTTCTTGCAGTTGCGATAATACTCGCAAAATCATTAATCTCATAATTTGCCATGTCATCTAAATGAAACTGAACTGGTATGGGTAGTCTTAAATCCTTTTGTTTATTTGCCTCAGAAAATAAGAATTGAAACAATTGTGATAAAAACACACTCGCAATTGGATGTAATGAAGTATCTGCATCATTGAGTTGAATAAAGATGGCTGATTTTTCATGAACAAACTTCTTGAAATCAATCGTTAATGCATCAGGTCCATCGCAAATTGTATGTAGTACATCTGAATTTTGTAAGGCTGATGTATTTGATCGCAATGTTTTTAAAATGCATGCCAAAGTCTTTGAAGGACAGATTGCTTCTCTTCTAAAGAGTTCACTAGAATAAACATTTGAACCTTCATAAATCAATTCATCTAATTTATTTCGCAAATCTTCATAATCAATTTCCCCATCACAATCATATCGTAATGTATATATAATATCGAAGGCTTCCTTTAAAGAACCATTGCCTTCATCATAATTCTTTTCATACGTATATGTTAGGGCTGCATGCAAAAGTGATATTGCCGATTCTTCCCAAAAAGGATCATTACTCATATAATCTTGTCCAAATATAGTTCTTGCCAGAGCCATAAGATCTGTTTGTGAATATCTTTTTCGAATATAGGCTAATGGATTATAGTACATCGAACGGTGAAGGTCCATTAGATTTAAATAATAAATATGATAATCATTTTGTTCTAATAAAGGGATTAAACTTGCCATAGAACCCTTCACATCCACAATCACATGATTGCGATCCAATTGATGAAGGATATTATAGAATTCAGAACGAGTCTTTCCTGTTCCAGGTGCTCCAATATATAAATAATTATTGTTTAACCCTGTTTTTTTATCCTCTAATGAAAATTTACAATCCTCACTAAAAATATATTCGCCATTTACTTTATTACTCATAATCTGTCCTCTCACTTTCTTTATCCATAATTCCATCAATCAAGCCATAATTTAAGGCTTCTTGAGCACTCATCCAACAATCTGATAAACAGTTCATATTCTCCAGAATATCCGAAACAACATAAGTAGCCATGTCAATCCTCCGCTTCGTTTCTAAAATTCTTTCCTAACACGTGCATTTTTTAAAACTGGATTGTGTTTTCCATCCTCGTGTTATAATTTGATATTTTTGCACATTATTGTCTTATTCTTTCACTTCTACTCCTACAAGAATTTCTTCTAAAGTACGCGGTGTATAGTTCATATAAGAAAACATACATCCAACATTACATGCCTGTATTTTTCCGTCACATGCATGTCTACAATCATTTTCTTGCATCTGTCTAAGACAACTTTGATAAAACTTGTCTTCTTCGCTTTCATGTGTATGCCCATAGAGCAGAATTTTTCCACGTCCCATATTGTTCCATGAAAAAATCGGATAATGAGATAATATCAATCCATACTTTTCTTTCCCAACTGAATCTTGAATTTCTTTATAATCGCAGATTTCAGTAAATAACTGCTGATATCTATAATCAGATAGATCATCATGATTACCTTTAACTAAGACCTTTCTTCCTTTTAAACGTGCCACAAAAGCAATCAAATCTTCATTTTTCCCACGCAAACTAATATCACCTAAAATATATACAATATCGCCATTCGTCACATGATCATTCCAGTTTTTCATAATTACCTCATGCATTTCCTGTATAGAATCAAATGGACGATGATCATATTTAATTGCATTTTCATGAAACAAATGCAGGTCACTAATATAATATTTCATCTAATTCAATCCTCTTTCATTTATTTTTTTCCTGTATTAAAAATTAAGTTTTAAAACAATTCCTCTAGCTACAATTGTTTCAGCAACTCTATATCCATTATTAAATAGTAATCTGTATTCTTTTCAAATACCATAATAAAACTATCATAAAAGATATTAGATGTTATTTTGAATTCACCCATGATTTTATATCTATCTCAGCTTTCTCAATAGGCAAAAATGCCAACACATCATCTAATCCTATAAAGCCACCTCGGCTTTGTCTGAAGCAGCCAGGTATTTTTCCATCATCAGTACTCCTTAATCCTGTATCCCAACAACCAGCACTTAGATGACCATTCTTTTCAATAATCAAGCAGACCTCAAAATCATCTGGAAGCGTATCTTTTATATAACTAAAGCCTTTCAATGTTAATTCTCCCGTTTCATGTGATTCAGCGAACACTCTATTTATACGCATAATTATTTTCCCTTTCTTCGTCCATAATTCCATCAATTAACCCATAATTTAAAGCTTCTTGAGCACTCATCCAACAATCTCGATCAAACATTTGGCAAGCTTGTTCATATGTGAAATTATTTGACTTTTCAACAATCATTTTATTTATCTTTTCTCTCATAATCACCATTCTTTTTGCGACAATATCAATATCAGATGTTTGCCCACCAATATGATTAATCAATGGTTGATGATATAGTAATACGCAATTTTTTGTGACATATCTTTTGTTGCTTAATGTTGAAAGTAAGAAAGCAGCCATACTTGCACATAATCCAATTCCAATCGTACAAATTGGATTTGAAATAAGTCTTGTATAATCATAGATAGCCATGCCATCTGTAACACTACCTCCTGGTGAATTGATATAAATCGTAATCTCTCGTTTATGATCAATAGTATTTAAATATCTTAAGTTCAAAATCACTTCACTAGCTAAATCCGCATCAATTGTACGATCAATCAAAATGGAAAAGTCATCCATCACAAATGATGAATATACCGTTTTTGTATTTGTGCCTCTTGGCGTTGCTTCCGTAATTGTTAAATTTCTCATATTTTATGTTCCTTTCTTTACACTTATATTTAACTAAATTTTCAACTAAGAATACATATATGATTCGCCATCAATAAAGCTTCCTGTTTTAAAGGAAGCTTAACTCATATTTAACGCTCTTCTCTATCTTCTTTTCGTCTTGAACGAACTTCATTTTCTAAAGCAAGAAGAACATCTTTTACCTCTTTATATTTATCATATGGATCATTTGGCCATGTATATTCATAATGACGTACTAAATAACTTTTACTATATTTTCTATTATATATAATATTGTTTTTAATATTGTCTTCAGTATTTAACTCATAAAGTTGAATCTCTTTTGGATCAGGCATGATATTTTCTAAAGCCAAGTTCATTTCATTTTTTTAACAATTTGATCATATTGATAAAATAAAACATCCCAAATTCTAATTGTTTCCCTAATTAATTTAACCATATCTTTAGAAGATGCCTTCGAATACGACAATTTTGCATCTGCCATTTCCAATATTCCATCTTGAATCCATTTGTATACATTTAAACCCTCATGTTTGTGATCTTTTGTGTCATATTTGGCACATCTTTTTAAAGAAGTATGTGCACGAAAATCAAATACTGAATCATTCATAGCCAAAATAATAGGCGTATTTTTTTCAGCAGGCTTAGTCATCAAGCGAACTTGATTATATCTATGTTTATATTTTTTATATTCAAAATGTCTATATACATAATTCAATGAAATCGATGCAAGTTTCAATGCATCAACTTCATCATCTAAGCTATTAACCATTTCTGTGACATAATCCCTTTCAAAAAATGTCTTTGTGAAGGCTGTAGACACCTTATTGTGTACCATTCTTAATGTAATATCTTTTTTTGCTACTATTGCTGACATATTTAGTTCCTAACCTCTCCATTAAACTTATTTAAATCAAACAAAGTAGCGCGCATACTTTATCAAGAAACGTATCGTTTCAAGACATCTATATAATAAAAAAATCGCTCATAAATAGCGATAGAATAAGTATTTTCTTGTTAATTTAATTTATATTACCCTATTTTTAACATTTTATTGCGTTTTTTATGCATTCAATGTATATTATTTAAAGAAATAAAAAGGTGAAGTTATGTATTATGTAGTTGATCAATCTAATCCAAAAGAACCAATGGAATATATTCGTGTAACAAGAAAAGATATTTATGAATTTAAAAAAGTACAAATTAAAAATTTCATTGGAAAGCCAATAAATGACGATGAAATTTCTTTATGCCAATATGTCTTAAAAGATATTGAAGTTCCTTCTTATTATGATACAAAACCTGTAAGAGTTGGTACCATGTACACTCATCTATTAAACATGCATGAAATGAGTCTTGATAACCAATACAATATAAACTTTTACAATGATATTGACTTCATATTATTTTTTGAAAACATTCAAAGCCATGACAAATTGCCATATCATACCTCCTATTCAAAATGTTTAATAAAAGACGACATCAAAAGATTATTTAACTATCCCTCAAAAGATAAAAGCATTATTATTATCGGTAAATTCATTATGAATCCACCGATAAACGAGAGTATCGCTCGAACTAAAACATTAAATAATATCCACTACATTTATTCCTTTTTTCATGATTTCATCGTCTTTGAATCATCTTTTACATATATTTTTAAAAAATTCATAATTCAAGCTTTAAAAACTATAATTAATACTATTAGTTCTCCAAACTATAACTCTTTTTTTAAAACTTCTTACGTTACGAGCCCAATATATCGATTTTATAAAGTGTTAAGAAGTCACCAGGATTATCCATATTCTATTATTACAAACTATTTAGATGAAATTAAATATTTAATTCCGGAAGATATTTGTATTCGATGTATGCGAAAAGATTATATTTTAGAAATTATATTACATTTTTTAAATTATCTTCTCTCAAAGTATGAATCGTCATTATATATTGATGATGACTTTATAACTATAAGATTGGATGAATCAATTAGATTAATGGTTGAAATTTTCGTCATATTACATTTATACCAATCAATGCATATTGAAGTATCAAATTATAATGATTTCTCTACAGATTTTTCTAATTTCTCATTTGAAAAATATACAAATTTAGTCTCTTATAAAATTGATTTGCAAGAAGATCTTGACATGCATCATAGATACATTAAATTTGAAGAATTATGCGAATTATTACATAACTATTCTTTAAATAATGAAGCATCAGAATTTGAAGACCCACCAATCACACTTAGACATCTAGCAACATCTATGAGCAGAATATATAGTCGAAAAATTCCATTAGAATATTTGATTTTACCCACTTTCTTTTTTCTATTAACATACAATATTGTTACAGTATCGAAAAAAATTAAAAACATTGCTGACTTGTCCACATATGATATAAAAATGGAAGGTATCGATATTGAAAATATTATAGATGAATCAATCATTTACTATAGAAGTGAAATCATAACCGATAATCTTTGTATTTCAGAAAACAATGACATTACCTCTATTATTCTTCAATCTATGCAGAATCAAGTACTAGAGAATCAAAATACATTATACTATAACTTAAAAATACACAATATTATTGATTTATTTAAACCGACAATTGGATCATATCTTTTATTTTCAAAATATCCAATTGATCGATGTTCTCATTGCCACATGTTTTTTCTTAAAACTTCGCCTAACCGAAAGTTCTGTGATTCAACACTGACTTTGAAATCTGGTATGACTTGTAAAGAAGAGCGTGAAGCAATAACGGATCAAAAATCTGAATATCAAAAAACTACAAATGACTTTAAGCAATATTTACAGAAAGTTACATTAAAAGGTGGTCCGTCTTATACTCTGAGAGTAAAAAATATTCTAGAAAAAAATAAGTACTTTGATACTATAAAGTCAAAGGATTTTGATAAATTATCTAAAACAGATAATAAAGATTTATTATGGGTTTTAAATAGTTTTTTTAATTATTCCTATGCCATTATGGAAAGTATGAGTTTTCAAGAGATTGTGATAGATCCAACATTTAAAGACGTACGCTATTACAATAATAGTCCAAATAGCTTTACTCATGAGGCATATGAAGATTTATTTAAAGAATATAAAAAATATACTCGAACAAATAAAGGAAATGGTGTAACAGAAGTCTTTAACATTTATAATTCTTTAGTTAAGTTTTCGGAATCTAAAGGTAGCGAATTGAGTTTTAAAACCATTCGATCTAAGTCTATGCAAAATTTAAATGGCGATGATATTGCGAAATTATTTGAAATCACTGAAATAGTTATCCATGTTTTCTTTCTAAAACTAGCCAATTGGTATATAGAATCTGATTGGAATTTTGAAGATACAAATAAAGAGTATCCTTCATTTGCTTTCCCAAAAGAATTTGCCACATTCGAACTTAGTAAGATTCAGTATATGAAACAAAAGGATATTAAGGCACTAGAATACAAAATTAATGATGCAGAAAACTCTGATATTTATGAAGATTTTATAAAAATGAACAAACATAGAGAAGATCAAGTTAATAAACTGATTACTGAATTAAAAGAAAACATTAAGAAGAATCACCCAGTTAAATAGGATTCCTCACATTCGAGAAATCCTATTTTTTTGTTTATCATCCTATATTATCTTCCTTTCTCATTCCTAAATATTTTTCTCGAAGATACCACGCTTGTTCACTGGATATAATACCTTCCACTTCAAAGATATTAATATTACTGTTTAACTCACACCAGTCGCAATCCCAGTCTAAACATTGTTTACCTTCTTTAATCAATTGATTTGTGACTTTCATTTTATCAATCGACTCCTGAAGTATACTTGGAAGTCCAACTTCTAAATATCCTTTATCTAATGGATACCCATTTTCATCTACATCATCTTTATACTTATTTTTCATAGTAATCCTTTCTTATTTATTTGCGTGTTTTTCTTTGCGAGATAGTTTACGAGTTGCAACCACAGCACCAGCAGCACCTAATACTGTTGTCATACCAAATCCCGCAATTGCCGTTTCTACACCTGTATTTACTGAACTTGATTGTTTTGTATCATCTTGTTTTTTCTCAGCTTCTTCCTTACCTTCTTCTAAATGCTTTTTTAAGTTATTCTTCGCATTTGTTTCTTGAATGATTGCTTGATCATAATGTGCTTTCGCATTTTGATATGCAGTATTCAAAACATCGAATTTATGTTTTACTTCTTGATAAGCCTGTTCTTTTTCATTCAAATCTAATAATGCTGCTTTATATTGTTTTAATAATGTACAAATAGATTCATAACCATCAATAGTTAAAACTTCTGTATCCAACTTCTTCTCCTTTAAATTGTTGTAACAAGCTACTAAACTATCCACTTTATCCTTTTCTGAATTTAACTTAGTATATTCCATTGTCAATTGATCTAAAGATTTCTCTAATGTTTTAACTTTAGTTTCTAAATCTGTTTTCTTTGTTTCAGCCTTGACTACAGCATTCTTAGCATTTTCTAAATTTGCAAATGCATCATTCATATTTTGATTTAATTTTAATAAGTTTTGATAATCCTCTTGTTTTTTATTTAAATTCAACTCTTTCTCTTTTAAAACTTCCTTCTTTTCATCAACAACAACTAATTGAATATTTAAATCCTTCTCTGCACTTTCTAGTTCTGATTGCCTGTTATCAACTTCATTTAATGCCAATTGCCATGCATCTGTTTTATCTTTGATAATAGATTCTTGTTTTGAAATGTTAGCCTTGATTTTATCTACATCTAGTTTTGATTGATTTAATTTTTGAATCTCTGCTTCTTTATCCTGAATTGATTTTTGTGCTTGTGCTGCTAATTCTTTAGTTGCACTTAACGCATCCACTTTATTTGAAATAGAACTATTTAAATCATGAATCTGATTTTCAATATTTTCTTGTTGTGATTTTGCCAAGTCAATCGCATCCAATGCAGTTTGAACATTCGCTTTTGCCTGTTCCAAATTCTTTTGTTGCGCCAAATATCCATTCATAAACGTATTAAATTCTGCTTGTCCTTTACTCAAATCATCAAGAGCTTTTAAATATGTTTGTTGAGCTTCTTCTACAGTTTTATATGTAGCCATCTCCTTTTGTGCTTTCAACAGCTCTTCATTGGCCTTTGTATATTCTTCTAAAGCTTGTTCGTGTTGTTTGAATACATCTTTAAGTCCGTTCACATAAGATGTTAATAATTTTTCATATTCATCCACTGTCATAGTATAATCAGATCCAGTAAAGCCAAATGTTTGAGAGTAATCATTACAACCAGGATTCACTTTTACTGTTTGTCCTAATGCAAAACCTGTATAGTTATATCTTTCATCCAAAATATTGTAGTAATGCCCAATCTTTTCCCATAAATCAGGCCATGTACTATATACTTCCATGCTTGTCATGTTTTCTAGATTTGGATACTTACCAGAAGCAATCGCATCTTGATACAACTTATATTCAGAATCATACCATCCTTTAAATGGATTATAATGTTTTGATCCATATGCGATATTCTCTCCACAATTATATAAACCCAAATGAGTCCATTTCGAATTGTGTTCTAATTGAGCAATATTTCTAGATGCATCAATTTGAGCAATCACAACTAAACTTAAATCCACCTTTAATTCATTCAAACCATTTTGTTTACGAAGTGCATTACACACCTTAATATAATCAATCGCCGCGATCATGTTATCTAAATTGGTTGGATCTGTATCTGCACCTAGTTTACATTCATACAAATTATCCTTATTTATAAGATTTTCATCTTCCATCATATATAAAGGATACTCTGCATGGATCGATTTAAAATATCCATAAGAACCTTGATTCCATTGATTCAAAGCATCTTGATACGCATCATTTAAAGATTCTAGTTTCTTTTGTGCTGCTTCTACCGCTGCTTTTTTATCATTCAATTGACTTGATTCTGCATCAAACTTTGCTTTAGCCTCTTCAAATTTCGTTCTAGCCAATTCGACTGCCTCTTGAAGTTTTGCGATTTCACCATCCTTTAATGTTGCCTGTTCTTCCATCGCATCCATTTTTGCTTGCGCTTTATTTTGTTCTTCTACTTTTGTATCATAATTTGATTTTGCTTCTTCAACCCTTGATTTGGCAACATCTAAATCCGATTGTGTCTTTGATAATGAAGATTGAAGTGTAGCTACTTCACTATTGATAGATTCAATCCTAGAGTTATAGTTATTTAGTTCCAATTCTAAATTTTGAATTTCATTTTGAATAGCTTGAATCTGTTCAGAATTATCTTTTCCATTCGCTTCAGATAATTGTTGTTGCAAAGAAGTTAATGTATTTTCTGCATTTGTTTTCGCATCCAGTGCTTCTTGTAGTTTATTTTGAGCATCACTCAATGTTGCTTCACATTCTATAACCTTAGCACTTAATTCTTCTTGTTGAGTCTTAGCATCATTCAATTCTGTTTGTGCTTGAATTACAGCATTTTTTGCTTCTTCAATAGCTTGTTTTGCCTTTTCTACGTTTTCTTTAAAAGAAACATCATCCATATTTTGTACCGCTTCATCATAAGTCTTTTGCGCTTTTTCTAATTCAGAAACCGCCTTGTTGTATGTATCCTCTGCTTCTTTTCTAGCCTTTTCAGCACTTGCCTTTTCCAAAGCTACTTGATTTAAATCTTCTTTCTTGTTTTTTATATCTTGTAGATTTGATATCATCGCATCTAATACAGCATCATTTACACTAGACTCAATTTGATTGGATGTATAAGAAGCTTTTTCATAAACTTGTTTTGTAGCATCATATTTTGGTTGAACTTTATCTAATTCAGCCTTAGCTTCTAGTAGTAATGCCTTTTTAGATTTCACTGTATCTTGTGCTTGGATAATAGCATCTGCCAATACATCTTCTTTACTTTGTGTTTGTTTTACAGTACACGTGAAATCTGTTGGTTCAGTGATTTCTTTTGCATATGCAGTAAGTCCCATAGATTGCATTGCCATACCAGCCGCTACAAGTAACATTGCCTTTTTTCGAATTGTCATTTTATTCATTTTATCTTCCTCTACTTTCTTGATGGATAAAAACCCTTCATCTCTCGTTCTTGTCATGTATATCATCTTCCAAAATCTTGTTTTATTCATCATGAAATTCGCCATCATTCAAAAAAATAAAAAAGATTCAATCAGAACCTGATCAAATCTTTACCATTAATAAGAAATCCAATACCATCCAATTTCTAATACAGGAAGAATCCCTAAGAAATATAATAATACGTCTCCAGATAAACCACTATTTTCAAGTGCTAAACCAATTGGAACACATACAAATACAAAGACCCCCAAAATTGTAAGTCTTCTGAATTTTAATGCGAAATATAGAAACGATGTACACCCGAGTGCAAATGCCATATCAAATTTTACACCTACTGCCATTTCGATTACAATTGAAATTCCAAAACAAATTAACCAACGAATTACCACTTCCATAATCATTCCCATTTTATCATCTGTCATATACAATCTCCTTCTAAGCTCTATACGCTTTTTACAGTTTCATTGTATTGCATCATACGATCCATTTATATAGTCAATTCGCCATCACTTAATTTAAACGTTAAAAAATGTCATATAAAGCATTATATTTATAGGTAAGATTCATAAATTTTAAATTTCTCTTAACTTATTGACATTGAACTAAAACCTTCCTTTTTTCGTAATTATTTATTGTTGCAGTCACCTTTTTATCCCTTTAACAAGAAGACAATCATAATCTGGATTGTTATAATCCCTATCTTCATTACTATCGAACCAGTACCAAGACTCGATTGTATTAACAAACCAGTCAGACTCAGGTAGATCACAGGCAAGGAAACTAAAAGGAGTAAACGCTTTTTTTAAAGGTGCTACATATACTCCTAATCCATATTGATGGATATCATATTCTGCCATTACTTGTTCAATTGTTTTATAGCAGTCATTCAACGTGACTCCGTACTTTTTACATTTTTCTTCACTAAATTTAAATTCCATTCTTGTTAACATAACAATATTCTCCTTAGTAAGTATCTTTATTGTTCTTCTTTCATAGATGATTCATTGATAATTGTTTCTATTAATTCATCAAAAGTATCTAAGTTTTCTGCTTTGTTGATGACTTTATTTGTGGTATTGATGATGACATTGTATTTAATATATTATCTTCTTTTTGTTCTTTAACAGATAACTTTATTAGAGGAACTAAATCTAATGTAACTTCTAACACGCTTTTAACATTCCTTCTTTTTTGATTATTTATTCTTGTGTATATTCTTTTAAAACCTCTTTTCGAAGCTGTTCAGATATCATTTCTCCATTACTTACTTTTAAAAGCTTTTCAATGAATTCTTTACTTAAATACATATCTGATATAGCCATCGTTGCTGCTACCTGTTGCACTTTTCTTCCTGCTTCTGTGTTTTTGATAATCATTTTGATTCTCCTTCATTTTTATAGCTTTTCTTCGAATTTCTTTTTTTGAGACGATCTAGTTTATCTAATGCACTTTTTCTGTCTTTATTTACTTGCAGCTTTATGAAAGCTTTTTCATCAGGTTCTAATATTTCCATTTTTATAAATTCTAAGGATTGTATTGCTTTTTCTGTTTTAAAAACAATTTGTTGATCAAAACCAGCTACATTAATATATTGTATAGCTTCTTTTTTTGTGTATGTACCTTTTATATATTCATTAACTGTATCAAATACCTTGTTCTCTGCTGTTGGACCGATTAGAATATCATATTTATCATATTTTTTTTGACTATCAATCCCTAATCTGTTGTTTGTAACAAAATCAAGCCATTCTTCATCAAGCTTAAATGTATAGATTTTTAAATCACCAATTCTATTAAATGAATATGTATTAATTGTAGATTTTCTTTTGGATGATGCCCATTTTTTTGCCATTTCTTTATTTTGAGTGGTATAGAAGCCAACTCCAAAATCAACATCCTCCCGACTGTTATCTAAATCAGGATTTTCAAATGTTGCACCAGTTCCATGGTAAAGTATATTAATGTCTTGAATCATATTTAGCTCCTTAGATTCATTATATTTTATTTTCTTTGTTAAATTCCATTCTTGTTAACATAGCATTTGCCACCTTTTTTTACATCCATTCAGATTCTAATACTTTTGGAATTTTTCCTGTTTCTTTCCACGCAAAATATATGACTTGTTTTGCATGTCTAGAAAAGAATGTACAAACTTCCAATCCTTTTGAATGCTCAAGATTTCTCCTGTTCGGACATTAAATACTAGTGTATATTTCCTGTTCTTGTCATTTTCTTCCAAATAATGTGTAAAAACAATATCTCCATCGGCTTTATCAACAAATACCTTTACCATAATAAGTTCCTTCATTTTTAACAGCTTTTCTTCTCATTGCTTCATTTATTTCATCCATTTTTTCACCATTGACTGCATTAAACATTTATATTCTGGATCATCATAATTTCTATATTCATTACTATCGAACCAATACCAAGATTCGATGGTTTTTGCAAACCATTCGCATCTAGGTAATCTGCACTGGAGCAAGCCAAAAGGTGTAAATGCTTTTTTTATAGGTGCCACATATACACCTAATCCATATTGATGGATACCATCTTCTGCCATTAACTTCTCAATAGTTTTATAGCACGCATTCAACGTGACTCCGTACTCTTTGCATTTTTCTTCACTAAATTTAAATTCCATTCTTGTTAACATAGATTTTGTCTCCTATATATCTTATATTTTTATTCTATTTTACAATATTCACTCTCCACATTTAGAACATACATATAAAGCTGGAATATGTTTATTCTCAAACCTTTTTGTTTTGTAAATTTCATTACCGGAAACTAGAGTCAGTATTGATTTGATCATATGTTGATTTAAAAAATATTGATTATTTTATTGATGTAAATTATTTATTATCTTTCTTTTTCAAACAGATCAATTCGTTTGCTTAATCCATCTTTTAAATTTTTCAGTCTTTCATCAGACCATTCTTTATTTTTATATTCCATTTCACTTTGAAAACTTTTTAAGAACGCATAATATTCTTCAGATAGCCCTTTTAAATTTTGAATAGGAATAGCACGAACTGTATCCATATCCAAAGATTTTAAAATTACATTATAATCTTTATTCGCATCTGTAAAGAACTTACCGTAGCCATGAGTAAAGTCAATATTTTGAGTATACTCATCGCAGCACATGCTTTGGCCTGTGTCAAAAATTGGTGTGACTCGTTCCCATTTTAATGTTTCAACATTGCGAATAATTCCAAAATTCTTTAAATGACGATCGTAATTCATCATTAAATAATCAACAACAAACATTTCAGTTATTTTCTTTCTAGCATCTAGTATTCCATGATTTTCTAATATGCGTACATAATGTTCATAATCATTAATGGTATTTTCTTTTTTTGAACTATGAAACACATCATAAGCACTGATGATTTCTTCGTTTTTATTGATGAAATTTTCACATTTAGAAACAATGACTTTATCTTGCTTTATTGTATACCAGTCAACAATATAATTGCAGTAATCAAATCCGAGTCGCTTACATATTTGAGAAGCCAACCACTCATTAAATGGTTCTTGTTCAAAACGTGTATACGTTCCCTTAACAAGAATTCTCTTATCATTTTCAATAATCCACCCTTTTTGTAACATACCATCGGTTGTATTGTTTGGTGTTTTTAATGAATCATTTTGTACAGTATATGAGTGAGAAGAATCATCTAAGGATGCTCGTAAAAACCCCGTAGAATTAAAATCATGAGTAAAAAAATTGATATCTTCCCATTGTATACGGCTATGTTCTTCAACAATCCAGTATTGATCTGATAAGGATAACGCAAATTCTTTGTTTAATAAATCACTTGGACTTGAAACATTTAATCTTTCAAGTAGATGATTTAAATTTTTTCGCGATGAAGGGATAGCACGTCCTTGAAACCATTGATTCATTGCTTTAACATTGCTTATAGACATGTTGTGATACGCATTATAGAAAGATAATGGAGCATATTCTATATTTGTTATTTCATAAATATTTGTAATTGCCTGTACGTCTTCGTTATATTCAATCAAAGCAATCTGTGTATGCTTATTCATTAATCGACATTTCATAACTTTTGTTCCTTTCTTTTTTATTGTTTTTTACTTTGCATACTTATCATTTAATTCCTGAATTAAATCATCAGTTGTCATTTCTCCATTACTTACTTTTAAAAGCTTTTCAATGAATTCTTTACTTAAATACATATCTGATATAGCCATCGTTGCTGCTACCTGTTGTACTTTCCTTCCTGCTTCTGTGTTTTTGATAATCATTTTGATACTCCTTCAATTAACGACTAACGACTTTTCTTCGCTTTGCTTCGTCTATTTCTATCATTTTTTCAGCTCCAATTGAATTAGGCAATCATAATCTGGATCTTCATAGTTTCTATATTCATTACTATCGAACCAATACCAAGACTCAATTGTATTGACAAACCAATCGACTTCAGGCAAATCACACGCAAGAAGACTAAATGGCTCAAATGCTTTTTTCAATGGAGCTACATACACTCCTAATCCATATTGATGAATATCATCTTCTGCCATTAGCTGTTCAATGGTTTTATAGCACGCATTCAACGTGACTCCGTACTTTTTACATTTTTCTTCACTGAATTTAAATTCCATTCTAGTCAGCATAAATTTTGTCTCCTATATACTTTTTATTTTACTATATCCAATGTTATACACTCTTGAATAATGAGTTATGAATCCTACTAACACTTCTTTAATTCACACAATCTGACACCTTTTTTAATGTCACTATATTTTTATTGCACAAGAAAAGATTCAATCAGAAACTGATCAAATTTCAAACATTAATAAGAAATTAAATACCATACAATTTCTAATGCGGGCATAATTCCAAAGAAATATAGTAGTAAGTTTCTAGATAAACCACAATTCTCTTGTGCCAATCCAATTGGAACGCATATCAACAAAAATGGACTTAAATTGCATAAAATTTAAATTCTGTTATAAAATACAAAAATGAAGTAAATCCTAACGCAAATCCCATTTCTATATGTGGGCTAACTGCCAATTAAAAAAATAATTGATATTCCAAAACAAAACAACCATCGAATTACTACTTCCTTAATCATCTCCGTTTTATAATATTGCATCATTTACAATCTCGCTTCAAAGCTTTATACGCTTTTTACAGTTTCATTGTAATGTATCTTAAATAGTAATTATATATTCAATTCGCCATCATTTTATTAAAACATTCAAAAATGCCATATAAAGCTTTTATAACTTTACATGGCATAAAGATACATCTTTTTGATTTAAATTACTTCTTACGACGTTTTGTTTCAGTAAGAACAATACCCGCTAACGCAAGTCCTGCAGTTGTGACAGAAGCTTCAACATTTGTAGATACACCTGTATTCACAGAATCCGTTTTAGCTTCTTCTTTTTTAGCAGGAATAGTTTCTTTATTCTGCTCGAATAAGAATGCATTCAATTGACTAAGCACTTCATTGTAATCCGATTCAGCTTTCAACAACGCTTCTTTTGCATCTAAATACAAGTTGTATTTTTCAATATAGTTGTTTTTAGCTTCTTCTAAAGATTTTTGTACAACATTACGCTCATCAACTGTATTTGCCAATTGAGCTAATAACGTATGAAGCTTTTCTTCTTCTACAAAGCTTAAATCAACACTAGAGCCTTGATTCATTACATCATTCAATACAGTTTTAAACTGTTCAAATGGTAATGCATCTGATTTTTTCTCAGTTAAAGTTTCGTTCAACGCTTTGATTTGTTCTTTCAAAGAGTCGATTTTTGCATTTGTTGATTCTTTTACAGCTTTTAAAGTATCGATTTGAGCACCGATAATTTTAACATCAGCTTGAGCTTTTTTTACATCTTCTGCATTTGTGTTGTAGTCATCTACAGCCTTTTGTGCTTTATCTGTTGCTTCCGATTTAGCTTCGAAATCAGTAGTGGCTTTTTCAAGTTTTTCGTGAGCTTGATTTGCTTTGATTTGAGCTTCATCACGAACAGCTTCAGCATTTGCAACATCTTCATTTGCTTTTTCAAAAGCTTTTTTAGCTTCAGTTTCTACGTTGTTAGCTGTTTTCAAGTTTTCTTGAGCAGCCTGTAATTCTTTGCGAGCCTTTGCTTTATTTGTATCCCAGTTTGCAATATCGTCACTTAATGTGTCGATTCGAGCTATAATACCATTCACGTTAGCTTTTGCATCTGCAAGTTTCTTTTCAGCTTCAGCCTTTGCAGTTTCTTTAGCATCCACATCTGTTTTAGCTTCAGATAACTTTTGCTCAGCATTTGTCACATCTGCCTTTTTCTGATTGACTTTGTTCTCTGCGTTTTGAACAGCATTCTTAGTTTCTGTAACAGCATTATTCGTTACTGTTACATTTGCTTCTAATGCTGCTTTTGCATTGTTTACCTGAGTAAGTTTGTTTTGTAATCCAGTTAAAGCATTCTTTTTAGATTTTAACAATGCTTCTGCATTTTTCAATGCCGTGTCATCTTTTGTAGTAGTTCCACTCGCATTATTTACAGCATCTTTCAATGCTTTATGCTGAGCATCTACAGATTTTAAATTGTTGTAGTAATTGTTGAAAGATGCTTCAAATTCATCCACAGACATCACAACATCTTTCTCTTCGAAATATCCAAATTCCTGAGCGTAGACACCGTTTACCTTTTGCAATGCAAAGCCAGACGTTTCATCATCTGGATTCACGATGTTCAAATAGTGTCCCACTTCAGAGAATTTGTGATTTCCGGTATCGTACTGTTTCTTTTCGTAGTCGTACCAGCCTCTAAATGGACTTGCACCTGTTCCGGCTTCTCCATATCCCCATGCAAGATTTTCAGAATATCCATACACGCCGGAGTGATTGCCTTCTACCTGTGCATAGTTTGCATTGACTTGAGCGATGGCCATAGCAGCCATGCTTACTTTTGGTGTAGACAAACCGTTCTGTTTGCGAAGTTTATCATATTCTTTTAAGTAAGCAATACTAGCCTGCATATTTTCAAGGCTTGTTGCATCTCCAGTCTGTCCCATATGTGTATAAGAAGCCAGTTCGCCTCGACTTGGAAAATCGTTGTTCACATTGAAAATCTCTTTTAGAACATCATAACAGCCAAGCGATTCAAAATATCCCTTGCTTCCAGCCGTTAAGCGACTCAACTCTGTAGCGTACTTTGATTCAAAGTCAGCAAGGTTTTTCTTTGCCTGTTCCAAAGGGCTGGAAGTGCTGTTGAAATCGTTCAAAGCTTTGTCGTAATCAGCCTGAGCTTTATCAACTTCACTTTGAGCATTTGCAATCTGTACATTTAAAGCTGAGATTTCATTGTTCTTAGCTTCAATTTCTTTTTGATTTGCATCATAGTCAGTTTGAGCTTTGTTTAACGATTCCTGTGCATTTACCAAGTTTGTTTTTGCTGTTTCTAATTCTCCAGTAGCTAATTCATAGTTTGTTTGTGCAGTCTGTTGAACGTTAACAGCTGCATCGTAAGCTGTTTGAGCCTGTGTCATTGCTTCTGACAACGCTGTTACATTATTTTGAGCTACCGCTAAGTCAGCTTGAGCAGTTTCTAATTCTGCTCTTGCATTTTCAATACCGTTTTCATCTTCAAATTGATCAACGATGGCTTGTTTTTCGGCAACGATATTTGCTTTTACAGTAACGTCAGCCACCGCATTATTGTATGTAGCTGAAGCTTCTTCAACAGCCACCTTTTTTGCTTCTGCATCAGCGATTGCATTCGTCAATTCAGTGTTAGCAGTATCTGCTTTTTCCTGAGCAGAAGTCAAGACTGAATTTGCAGTTCCCTGTTCAGATTTTGCGGTTTCTAATGCTGATGTCAAATCAGCAACATCTTTTAAAGTAGCAAGTTTGTTTTGAAGTTCTGCCAATTCAGTCTTCTTTGCATCCAAATCTTTTTGAGCCTGTTCTAAATTAGCAGAAGCCTGTTCGTTCAACATTGTTTGTTCTTCCAATTCTTTTTTAGAATCATTGATTTGTGTTTCTAACGATTCAATTTCATTAAGAATAGGTTGTAATTCATTCATAATTGCATCATAAGTTGCTTGATAGTTTTGTTTCACAGAAGCATCACGAGCATCATAAGCAGCCTGTACGATTTCAACCTGTTTAGAAGCAACACTAGAAGCACCTCTTGCTGAATCAAAATCAATCTTCTTTTCATCCATAATATTCTTTGCATCATGTAATTTAGATTCTAATTCATCTGATTTAGTCATTGTATTCTTAACATAACCTACATGATTTGTTGTTGCACTAATGTTCATCATAGTTGAACTTACACCTTGTAAAGCAGTCATTCCTGCAATTACGCTCATCAATACTTTTTCGTTAGTTTTTTTCATACTATTTTACCTCGACTTTCCTAACTTCATTTAATTGATTTACCAAATTTTCATTTGAACTTGGGATATAATCCAAATCCTGTTTTACACTTTTTGCGATAACTACATATATTGGATATTCAAAATACTGATCTGAATATTCACCACAATGTTTGCATCGAAATGGAATCTTATAACGTTCAAAATGTTCACTTATGTATCCAGATACGACAATTCGATCTTTTTGATGTATAGAATCGTTCATTATTTCAGCAATTCTATGAAATCCATGCACATAAACTAGATTTAACCGTTCAGTACCCGATTTAATTTTTTCTGTAATCGATTCCTTTAAAATCTCTTGTGCTGCTTTAGGACGATTATTAGCTACTGAGAACCATGTATGGTTTAAGCTTGTCTTGATCGGATTTGGAATGACTCCACTTATAGAAACGGAATTTATTCCTACTGAATCTGGAAATAAGGATCCGGGTGAAACCTCAAAATCATCTAGGATAATATCTGTGCGTTTTGCACGTCTTGAACGCGTACTCATTTCACCACAATGTGGACACTTCATAACTTGAGTTCTAATATATTCAAAACAAGCAAGTCGTCCTGTTGCCACAAAATAATCTCCAGCTTGAATTGAATCTTGTGCTCTTGTGATTAAATCTTTGTCAACAATCACACATTTAATTCGTTCAAACTTAAGGATATCGTATCGATCAATATCCAAAACAATTTCTAAACCCTCTTTGTAAAAATCATCCTTACAAATTCTTGGTTCTTCAGCTACAATACCTGCAATTCTACATTTATTTATACTCATAATAATTTCCTCCTTTTCGTATAAAATAAAATTTAAAATCAATTTGCTAACAAAGAAGTCACCAATACAACTAGATGACACAGAATATCTTTTTTAAATAGACTGGCCATTTTCAAAGCCATCAATACTTTAATACTCCATAACCTCATCCTTTCTTTCCTCCACGTCGTTTTCACGGCTAAATCATATCGCGATATATGAATCAAAAATTTTTTATGAGACTAATTCCTCAGTAATCTGAAGAAGCATCCTTCATATCAAATTTCTCGCCTCCTTGATTACGCCTTCATTCTAAATCGAATCTTCACGATATTCAGAAACTTGAGACTAATTTCCCATTTTCTGAGTTCACATAAAAAAAGATCAATATTCACACGAATATCGACCTTTTAGATTTAATACCTTTTTAATTTATTAAATTCATTTATATATTTTCTTATAAATGGCAACACAGTATACTCTTCATTTCGAACAAAATCAACTCTTAGCTGTTCTAAAATAAAATTGTTAAAGGCTTCATCAAAATCCCCATCCAATAGAATCATTTTACGAATATGACAAGTCGCATTTAAATCAAACTTCATACTTTTCTTTTTACCAACATAGTAATAAAGTCCATCTCCATCTTTAATGACATTAATATTTTGTAGATTTTTCACAACATCACTCTTTAAACAAGGATTCAATACAATTTCTTCATTATCTCTACAATATTTCACAAAGTCTTTTCCAAAAGATGTAGCTAAGGAAATGAGTGGTGAATCATCCGATTTATTAGGCTTTCTTACAATCTCTTGGTATTGATAACTTTCTTTATTTAAGTTCTCAATAATATTTTCTATTTGATTCTTAAAGTTTGTATTTCTTTCACCAAAGGATTGTAATAATTCAATCAATTCATCTTTTGAGATGAGCTCATCCTTGCTGTATTTTTCTAATCGATCATTTAACGCATCTAAATCTGGCATAGCCATCATCGCAGTATCTATAATCATCATTTTACATTTCCTAGTTAGAATCAACATTTCAGGACGAACAATTTTATAATACTTTTTATCGAAATCTTCTTTAAAAATACAATCATATTTTTTATATTCTTCCAATTCTTGATCTTTTACCTTATGAAACTTCATTGTTCCATTACTAAATACATTTAAAACTAAATAAACATCTTCATTTCGCTTCTTTTGTACATTATAATCTTTATCCGGTATTACATATTCAACCGGTTCATCCCAATGCCAATGATATGTAGATAAACTCTGATTTGCAATATCTCTTTTAATTGCTAGTTCTGTTAAAATTTTATCTACCATATTATTATTTATATTTACATCATTATTCTTTCCAATACAATTTTCATATGTGAAATGCTGTGTACAAAAATCATTTGTATGTTGATCTTGCATATTATTCTTTTGGTAATACTCCGCATTGTGAATCAAGACAATATTGAATTGTTTATCTTTATCAAATCTGATATTTTCAATACCTTTATCCTTTAATTTTAAAGCCATCAATTCAATCATTTTATGGGATAGAGTATCATTTATACAATCAATCAAATTTATTCCCAAATCATTAAAAACCTTGATTCTATAATATTTCGATATGTTTTTAGAATATGAATTCAATGATTTCCCATCCCCTAAATCAACTGGAATCAATTGAATATAGTCTTTTAAATGTTTTTCGACATCCTTAAAGAAACTATAGAAAATCCCTTTTTTTGAATCTTCAAAAGCTTGCAAATTTCTTATGTCCAAATCCTTCGCAATATACTTATTCTTTTTAGAACCCGGATTTCTATTCACAAAACAATCATCATCGTCCATTGGAGTCAAGGTTCTACGAAATATATAATTTTCTTCATCAATATAATATTTAGGTAACTTACGAATATCATTTTCTTTCTTTTGATTATATTCTAAAACTTTAGATAATCGACAAAAAGATTCAACACTTAATCTTAAAACATACTCTTGATTATTTTCCTTTATAAATGGGTCAATAGAAATATTATATGCGGTTACCATATCCTTAGTAAATGAATGACTATTAAAATAATATAGTCTTCCTGACACATTATTATATTTTTTAAAACATTCCATATTTGGAAGCATATTAAAGAATAACTGGCACAATTCATTAGGATACATACTAGAAATATCTTTTATCTTTTCAACAAATACACCCTGCACATCGATATGCGATTGCATTTCTTCTATGCTTAAACTATCCTTATTGAAAATGGCATATAAATATCCACCATATCGGTATAAAACGGCTAGAGCAGGTGATAAACTATCCGCAAGTGTTCCTACACCTTTTGTAACAATCTTTCTTTGTTCTTTATCCATACCATTTAAGTCTTGTCCAATTTTATAAATATCATAATCTTGCATTATATGATCATATTGAATATTTAATTTAACTCTATTTGTCTTAATCATTTTTTTCATCCTTTAAACACTTTCTAATTGCATTGATTGCATCTTGATTGACATGAAAACCATCTTTTTCCAACAAAGATGGAATTTCAATAATTCTTTCAGATTCCATGATTTGATCCGTATCTTTTTCATCAAATATGTTGATGACCAATACTTTCTTTCCATTGACTTCATCTAATTTATTAAGAATCTTTTTTGACATTGTCTTCCAACTATATGATGAATATCGCCAATGTTTAAAATCAATATAGATATCTCCATATTTAAAATCAAAACGTTCAAATTCATCTGTATCCAACTCTTTTAGATCTATGTTCAATTCCTTTTTTATTATGTACTTTCCAACAAACTCCCCAAGCCTACCTTTATAGATATTCTGATATAAAACAGGAGAAAGCATATAATCGTTTTTTTCAAAACAAGTCGCATCTCCATGTTTTTCAAATTCATCTTTTAAGCCTGGGTAGTTTAACAAACTAGCCAAACGACAATTTTCTTCACTCACTTCATGTAAATAATTGATCAACCTTTCCTGATTCTTTTTACCATTTTGAATGCGTAATTTTGTCTCATCCTTTGTTTCATTAAAGAAGATGTCTGTATATTCAAAATCTTTTACATCCACAAAATAGTATTTATTAAATGGACCATGTGAATGAATATAATATTCTTTAACAATTTCATTATCTAAATCCGAAGATGTAGGATATTTCAAACATGTTTCTCCTAATTCCTTATAAAGTTGAATTTGTTCTTCTGACCAATTTCCAGACAAAAAGCCATAAATATAGAATTTACCAACACTTGAAATTCGACTTGCCTCATTCTCTACATAATCATATACAGGAACATTTTGTTGTTTTTCTTTTGCATACATCGCAAGCTGCATCGTTTCTGGCGATAAGATTTCACTTTCTAATACACTTGTATCAAAACTATGAACAATATCCTTTGTAACTAAAATATGAATTGTTCTATTCTTATTGAAGGATCTTGATAAACGACCAATGGCCTGAATAATTTGTTTCGTCTTGAATAAACGCACACTTCTACATCCTTGAATCTCATTAAGAAACACCTTTGTCTTGGGATTTTTTAGCTTTTCATAAGCAGATTGAATGCCTTTGTTTAATGTATGATGTGTAATCTCATTATTTTCATAAAGATTCTCTAGTTCAATCAAACAATGAAGTAAGTCGGATTCATCAAAGTCAGAATCCATATCTAACAGGTTCGTCACCACATTGGTAATATTTCCTAAATAAATTCCATCAAAATCCTTTTTGTAGTTTCTTCCATCTTTCTTATTTGAAAAGTCCGTTAAGTTGATCGTATCTGAATGTTCTGGTAGCTTATATGCCATATTTTGTCCGGCTCCAATTGTTGCATAAGCTGAAATCACAAATACCTTTTCTCCATTTGATAAACGTTCTAATATATCCTTCTTATCAGCATCAAAGGATATCCCACTTTTTAATACTTCAATATGTACATCATTCTTATCAAAACTATTTTCTTCATTTACCGCATCAAACAGCTTTAAAAGAATACTCAAATCAAACTCACCATTTTCTTTTGGCAATGCATTATTTAAACATAAGAAAGATCGAATATCTTCATGTAGGATAAAATACTGATAGACTTGTGCCATAATTAAATATCTTTTTATAGAATACAAATCATTGATCCCATTACATGAAAAGATTCGTTCTACTTTCCTTTGAACTTTGAAATCTTCAAGCACAGTACAAATCATACTCTTCATATCCAAATTCAAAGAATCCATTACTTCTTCAATGTGAACTTGAATATCTTTTGACTCATATTTTTTATTCAACATTGAATATGTATCCTTGATTCTTTTAAAATCCTCACCTTCAATTCTATGAAAGTTATCCCCTAGATTCTCTTTTAAATATCTAAGTGAATAATTCGATAAAACAGAATCAATATTACATGTAGCACTTAAACCAATCACAATGGCCTTTTTTGCCAATAAAACCAATATATGCTCTGCACTCTTAGATACATTGATAAAATTAAAATTTGTATTAAAACTATCATGCTTCCTATTCGTGAATTCAAAAGAACGAATACCTCGATCATAATATCCATTTATCTTTTTTAACCGATTCCTTTTTGCATTTACTTTTATTAAGGACTTGATATGTATTTCATTTTTAAAATATGATATATCTGCATCCGTCAATCGAAATGCCTTATATACTGAATTTAGAGCCTCTTCATCATTAATTTTTTCTTCATCTTTTAAAATGCTTGAATTATGAATATCTTTATATGTCAAAGACAGTCTTTTTATATAGTTCTTTGTAGACGTTAAAAAATTATTCATATCACGAATCACTTTATATAAACTAAACACTTCACTTGAAGTATCAGAAACATTGTTTCGACTGTTCTCAATTTCAATCGTCATTTGATTCTTATTTGCATCATGATATACATATGCATTCTTCTTAGAATAATCCTCAAAACTTGCATGGAAAGTCGCATCATTCATTAAGAAATTTCTATCCTTAATATCTGAACAATAATACGGAAGCTCATCGTGATAATTACTTCGAATTGCCAAAGCCTGTTTTCTTATATTCTTAAAAGCTGTATTTTTATCTAAAACCATATCCTTTAATATCCTTGGCATATTCAGATCCCAGTAAATAAACTGATCTGCGATTCGATGTATCATGGGAATTAAATCAATCGTTGACTTCAAGCTGCTTTCTAAAATAATATTATTAATTTCATTTTTAGTCGCATCCACTTCATCAATAAAAAGAACGCTATGATCTATAATTTCTGATTCAGAAAAACGATATTTCTTCATATAAATCGGATCAATTGAAGTAAAAAATCTCTTTACAGACATACAAATCACTTTATAATCTTCAATGAACATTGCAGGATATAAAGTTGATAACCATTTATATTTTGATTTCATAATCGCTTTTCTTTCTTCAAAATTCAATTCTGCAAAGCCAGACTGCATTAGGTGCGTACGAATATCTTTACGAAACGAAGAATCTTTATTTGCTAATTCTTCCTTAGTCTGATCAAAAAACTTTAATACACCAACAATTGGAGTTTTCCCTTTATCAAGATCATGTTGAATATTACTTGCTAGATACTTATAGTCATTCAAACAATTATATAGCTCTTTATAATGTTTCAATCGTTTATATTCATCTGGAATAATGCTTTCATCAAAGTGATGCACAATATTATCCACAATACTCTCAACGCGGATAACCTGATTCTTAAAATCATCACCAAAAGCCTTTTCTAAATCTTCCATTGGTAAGTTGTTTAGATTGTTTGTGATGAAAATAAAATGTGAATCAAAATCCTTATAATGATTCTTCATTAACTGCACCGCACTATATGACTTTGCCGAACCCGTAGGTGTATTCACAAAATACAATCCATTCTCTTTACATTGAATAATTTTTTCTAATAATCGCTCCATATTAAACTTTAACCCCTTTTAAATTTATAGTATTATCCCCTATTAATTGACATTATCGATGTCTAAAATGTAAATTTCTTAAAAAAAGGACCATAAATAATTTTTATGATCACTTTATACTGAGAAAAACTTTAGTTTACTTTTCATTTTGTAAGATATATTCATATACAATACCCTTTAATACTATTTGATCTACATATATATCAACATCTACACATTTAAACAAATAACCTTCACCCTCATATACATCAACCTTCCTTTTGGTTTCTTCATCAATGATATAAGCCTCTCCCTCTACTTTTTCATTTTCACAAACAATAATTCCAGGATAATAAAACATATCTATTTTTTTATATCCCTTAATGAATGCATCACCTAAACTTTTTGAATTTCCTAATAAATCATGAGCTCTTTTATTTTTCATAAGAGTTCCATAAACAAATAAAATGTACTTCTTTTGATTTTTCATTATTTTGTCTCCTTTCATTTATATTTTACAAAAAGAGAAAAAAAAGAATGGAATCATGAGATTATTTTCCCAATTCCAATCTTATAATCACTTATTTGTTTAAACAATAATTTTGTGTTTAATCCCATTTTTTTCCTTAACAAAAAAAGCATCTTCTTCTGAATCATTTGAATCTAAAATGATTCGTCCAAGAACTAAACCATCTACAGTATCTACACAATATAATTCTCCAGTTTTCAAAAACATAATTAGATTTTGATCTGTAACACCATGTTTTGAGTTATAGTTTTTTTCAGATATAAAATTTTTCTCTTTGCTTTTTAAATCCAAAATATGATACTCATTCTCAAATTCTGGATCCAAACCACTTAATACATTTTTTGCATAGTTAGATAATTGATGATAAATTTTTTTAACGATATTTATGTATTGTTGAAATGTAGTATCTTTGTACTTTTTTAATTCAACAAATTCATAGTTACTTCTATACTTAAATTCTTCATGAACCAATTTTAATAAATTTACAGTCAATAAGAATACTTCATCAATAGACAATACCATAAAAATAGGATGAACTGTTTGTTGATATTGTAAGTTAATTTCGTTAGACTTATTATATTCTTCAATAGATGCACATACAATTCGTTGATAATAATCTTCTCTATCAGCAAAATAATTACTACGATCTTTATCAAGATTGCTATTATCATAAAAATCACCTGCTGTAGATATATAACCTATATCAATCAAATCTTTGTTTGCTGCTTTAGCTTTACAAAATGGAAATCCAACATTTAAAAAGAAATAATCATCACCATGGTTTTCACTTTTCCAATATCCCCTACGCTTTGGGCTTCCATTCAAAGTAATTTCTTTTAAAAATACATCCATTCCCATAAAATTATTGATTTCATCTCTAGTCTTAGGCAAATGCATATACTTCATTAAAGAAACCGCATTTTCCAAAGTACCATAAGTTGTATTCTTAGAATCATCTTGAATCGTTTCCCAATATTCTTCTTCATCTTCTGACATGTCTATTCTTAAGAAACATTCAGCGTCGAATCGCATACTTTCGTTAATATTAACTATTTGTTTTTTCATAAAAGTATTATTTGGTACTTCATCAAGTAATGTCCAATCAATTTTTGCACTCATATATGGAGATAATTGACGTTGAATTTTTTTTACAATATTTTTATACGCTTCATAATAATTTGAATCATGCTTTAATGCGATTGATAACAAAATTTGAGTTAACAAAAAAACCTCGGTTGCATTTAATGCTAAAAAGACCGGATGAATTGTTTTTGCACACTCCATTACATTGTTTTCTGTTTCTTGCATACCAGATATCCAAGTAGATAATTTACCTTTCTGTTTGCGTTCATAAAAATGTACCGGAATATCTGTATCAAATATTTGAAATACACTTTTTTCATCTTTCGCATCCCATTTTAAATACTCATTGATTTCTTTATTTTTATTTTTCGAGTTTTCTTCAAACAAAAATTTTGCGATATCCTCTTTTGTACGCGGATAATGTGTAAACTTGATCAACTCAATCATTCGTTCTACATATCCAATTGTTTTCTTTTCTAAATTTTTTTGTGTATTAAATTTTTCCATACCAAATATCTCCTTTACATTTTTATTATAGAATATAAAAATAAAGCCATCACAAGTTATGAGACTATTTTCCCACTTATATTTTTCATATTCATTGTACAACCCCAAACATTAAAAATCTACTCTAACTGGGAAATCAGTCTCATATATTAAAAAGATTAAATACATTAGGATATGATTAAATCGTAAAAACACAAGGAGGAAAAATTTATGACATTAATTATTGGCTACAACTTTAGAATTACAATCGAGGATCAAATGTACTGTGACTTAGTAGAAGGAACAACAGATATTCTTACAATTCCATTTACTAAAGATTCTATTTTTAAAGGAGACTTTCTAACACTATCACCATGTACAAATCCTAATAAACATGCTGACTTTGAAATCATTGGACACGTAACATCTGTTAAAGACAAAAATGGTACTCCAATTAAGAAAACCATGCGAGTAAAACAAATTGTTGATGATTCAAATGAAGATGTTTCATCTGCTCAAAATCACATGCAGTATTTAAAAGCGGTTAATAAAAGAATTGATCACAAGCTTCAAAAATTGGATGACCGAATCAAATCTAATCTTATGACAATTGAAGAAAATCAAAGATGGTTAAATGTATCAAATGCATTTTTATATGATTTAGAATGTAGACGAGAAATGTTAGATCTCATGAATGCACAGGAAGCATTTGAAAAATTCAAAGTTGATCTTGATGATGAATATCATTTAGAAATGGCAATTGAAGAACACGATAGATGCATTGATAATTATAATTATCAAATGAGCGAACTAATGAACGAGAATAAAACATTAGAAAAAGAGATGGATGATCTAAACCATTTAAAACAATATATTTCTAATGAAATCCGTTCTTGCGAAAATGAAATTAATCAATATTCATTTACAACTCAACCTAGAAACTAACAATAATAGGGTAGAGAGATAAAATAAGATTATCGCCCCTCCCGTTGAACCGTACGTACGGGTCTCGTATACGGCTCTACATTTATATCGATTCTAAAATGAATCACAAAATCTCAAGATAGTAAATAAGGGGATTGACCAAACCTGGCCTATCTCCTTTCTTTATGCCTAGAACAGTAGGAGAAAGAAGAAAGTTTACGATATTTCCACAACTTCTCCTGTAACATCCGAGTCTAGAGTTAGCACATTTAAATATATCTTCGTGGGTAAGATTACTTCTACATGCTTTATTTAGTTTCACAAGATTGTTGTATATAGTCATTGGTCTTTTCCATTGTTTAATGATGATACATCTAACTTTATGGCGTAACCACTGGCCAAATTTATCCAAGAATCCTTTGATACTTGAGATTCTAAAGTATTGTATCCAACCTCTGACCATTTGATTCAATTTTTCAAATGTAACTAATAGAGGTCTTGAAACTGCATGTTTTCTTTCCATCCATTTCTGAATATTTGAGTACAGACGTTTCTTCCTATCTTTAGTAGGAGTACATTTCCACGCTGTTCTAGCTTTGTAAAATGTAAAACCTAAGAATTGACCTTTAGTTGGTCTAACTACTTTAGTCTTTGTTGCACTAACCTTCAAGAATAGTTTTCTTTCTAGCCACGATGTCACTGATTTCATTACACGATTTGCACTCATTTCACTTTTAACGAAAATGATACAGTCGTCGGCATACCTAGCGAAGCGAAGATTTCTAGATTCTAGCTCCTTATCAAACTTGTCTAAATAGATATTTGAAAGAATTACACTAATTGGACCACCTTGTGGCGTTCCAATAGTAGAACTTCTTACTAGTCCTTTATCCAAAATTCCTGCTTGAAGATATGCTCGTATCAAATGTAATGTTTTACTATCATTGACACGCTCTCTTAAGATTGAAATTAATTTATCATGATTTACTGTGTCGAAGAATTTCTCAATATCCAGGTCAATAATCCATTCATAGCCATCGCTTAGATAGCTAAGCACTTCTTCCATCGCCATGTGTGCACTCCGATTTGGTCTAAAGCCATAACTGTGCTCACTAAATACTGGTTCATAGATTTCATTTAGCACTTGTAACATAGCCTGTTGGATTACTCGGTCTACAACGGTTGGTATACCCAATGGTCTTTGTTTGCCATTAGGTTTGGGAATATAGACTCTTTTGACAGGCATGGGCTTGTATTGTTTATTCAAAATTTTAGAAATCAGTTCTTCCTTATATTGATTAAACCACCCCTCAACCTCTTGCACGGTCATTTTATCCACTCCTGGTGCACCTTTGTTCTTCTTGACCTTTCGAATTGCTTTCTGTAGATTCTCTTCACTTAAAATCTTTTCAATTAATTCCATTTGCTGCTCCTCCTTCTATTTGTAAATTTACCTGGAAACATCCCAATTACCTTTACCATCTATGGTTACGTTCCATAGTTCTAGGCTATTCTCATATTCGGACTATCCAAACATTGCTAATAGAGATTTGCACTCTATAAACGTTTCAGTCCTTCAGTATTGCTACCTACTATGACTTCATCTGAATTCTCATGGTTAACCTTTTTCGCTACAAGGGTACTATCACTGATTTTAAAGTATACTAGAATTCCTTGTCCATGAGATCTCCCAGGGTAAGATATGAGCCCTATTTCTTTCACAACGCCTTGATTTACTGTCTTGGTTTTACGTTTACCCTTTGGACTTCGATTTGATTCGCAATCTCATCCACCATTTAGCCTCATCAAGTTTCTATGCGTACGCTCGAAAGAATCGTTACACCACTTCATCCACCCATGACATCACTGTCAACGGCTTGTGGTTGACTACACTTGGCGGTAACTACCCGTGGTTGGTTTATCTCCAACTGGACTCATGCCATGCCTGGCACACGAAGTAAATCCCCTTTGTTTAAAGGGGATTTTGTTTAATTCGTAAATTTTTCGTAGAACTCCATACTCTCTAATACACTTGTATCCTGAATTGGATTATCATCTAATCTTAGAGCTTCTAATAACTCTAGATTTTTTAATGGAGTCACATCAGTAACGTAATTTGCCTTTAATGTTAGAGAACGTAAATATTTAAGTTTTGACAATGGCGTTAAATCTGTAATCGCATTATGATCTAAACGTAAGTATGAAATAAATTCAAGATTTTCTAATGGCGTTAAATCTTCAATAACATTATTATATAAATCTACATCGCAAAGATTCGTAAGTTCAGATAATGGTTTTAAATCTTTAACATTATTGTTTTCTAAAGAAATGATTTCTAATTGTTTCATATCTTTTAAACAAGTAATATCCTTGATTTGATTACGACCTACATTCAAATACACCATATTCTTTGAATCTTTTAAGATACGAATGTCTTTAATGCGATTAGTGAATAGATTCAAATGTTTTAATTGATACGCATTCTTAAAAAAATCAATTCCTGTTAACTGACAGAATTTCGCATCTAAACTTTCCAAATGATCTACATTTGTGAACTTTTCTAAATTCTTCAAGCGATTCTTAGACACATTTAACTCTTTTAAATCACCTAAACTATTTAATAATGACATATCTTTGAATCCAGTTTGTTCCATAGACAAAGATTCTAAATGATTCAATTCCTTTAAGAAGGTAAAGTGATCAGGTTCATTATAAGAAATATTCAATGATTTTAGGTTAGAAAATTCCTTTAATACAGAATAATCCTTTAAATATGGACAGTTTGAAACATTTAATTTCTTTAAGTTCTTCATCGATAATAATGGACTTAAATCAGACATTAAATTTGTATTTAAATCCAATTCTTCAACATTCGAAAGATATGTTAAATCTTCAATATTGAATAATCGCATACCACCCATATCTAATTTTTTTAATTTTTTAAGTACACCTAAGATTGCATAGCTAAATGGACCATTTTCTGTGTTGATATGAACTTCTTCTAGTTTTTTACAATGTTCCAAATAAATCAAGCTATCTACTTTTGCCTTTGAAAGATTCAATACTTCTAAATCAATCATGGCTGCAACGCTTGAAATATCCATTGTATATAAGTTATTTCTTGAAACATTTAATTTTTTTAGTTGTCGAAAGCCATGTAAAGCCTGTAAGTCCCTTAACTGATTTCGTGATACATCTAAGTAAACCAAGTTATGTAAATCACGAATAGGATCTAATGTCTGTAGTTTGTTGTTGCTTGCATTTAATGTCTCTAAATTCTCAGCATACTGTAAACCTTCTAAAGTTTCTATTTCATGATTTTGAACCTCTAGATGAACTAGATTCTTCATCATTTCCTCAGTTAATTCTTCTTCTTTAACACGCAATGTACGTGCAATAACACTGCGTAAAGCATCATCTTGAATAAGCATAAAACACATGCCCTCCTTTATATATATTCATTATAAACAAAATATAACATAATAACTATACAAAAATGTTATTTTTGAATGACATTATTGTTAGAAAATGCTAAAATGAAAGCAGTTAAGGATTAGACTCATATTCTGATTGTGATAAATGCTATTGTATGCAAGTACTTTCGATTTTAACGGTCAAAGGATATTGGCTTAGTCCAGGAGGTATAGGCATGAGCACAGGTAAAGTAAAATGGTTTAACGCTGAAAAAGGTTATGGATTCATTACCAGTGAAGATGGAAAAGATGTATTCGTACACTATTCATCAATCAATTCTGAAGGATTTAAAACTTTAGAAGAAGGACAAACTGTTACTTATGATGTTGTTGAAAGTGATCGTGGTCAACAAGCTAACAATGTCACAGTTGTAGATACAGCTGCGTAATAATTTGTTCTAATTAGCGCACAAAGTGCGCTTTTTTCATGAAAGAGAGGGATTTTATGTTAGAGCGATACGAAAAAGTTAAAGAATATGTATATAGTCAATACGCAAAAATCTATAATGAAGATTTAAAGATTGCCGCCCTTACCCATACGGCAAGTGTCGATTTATCCATCACATTCATTGCCATGGCACGCGGTACCAATCTTGAACGCGCTAAGGTAGCCGCTCTTTTTCATGATTATGCACAATTTATTGATAATTGTCCCCATTCTCAACATGCCAAATTATCAAGTCTTCATGCATACAAATATCTAAAGGAATGTGGCTTATTTAAGACAACTGAAATTGATGATATCACATATGCGATACGCCAACATTCAAAAAAGGAATCCTTTGATTCCCCATTATGTGAAGCTTTGAAGGATGCGGATGTTCTCGCAAGATTTTTAGAAAACCCTGAAAAAGAAGTGACAGGAATGAAAAGACAGCGCCTGCTCAATGCCTGCGCTGATATTCAAAGTCATTAAAATTTTTGATAATACAGTTCGACACTTGCATCGAGCTGTTTTTTTAATTGATTGAAAGCCTTCATAAACAAATCTTTATCATAAATAATCCAATCAATATAAGAGAAACTCTTTCCTATAGCCCCTCCTACTACTTTTCCTGCATGCACCTTTGAAATCGCTACATCCAATTCTTTTGAAAGCTTTTGACGATACAATGCATCCTCTTTATTATGGAAAGGATTGGAATAATATACATAACCAAATTCTCCATCCTTACTTGATAGATCTGCCAAAACCTCTTCCTTTTCCTCAATTGTTTGTTCAACTAATAAAGGATGTGTTGTAAAAATCAGCTTCATATCCTTTCTTAATGCATCGTGCGCAAAATCCTGGATTGGCTGATATACGGAATAAATATCAATTGGCTTTTCATATTCTTTCCAATGATTTTTTTGAACAAGATTCATGATCACTTCATAAAAATCAACCATCTGACAAAATTTCATATCTGAATCTGGCGTATCTATAAAATCCACACGACAAATATAGGCTTCATAGGCCAATTCACCAATCGCAAGTTCTAATAAATACATACTCATTTCTTTTTTGTTTTCAGGATTTCCAATCAAACCAAAACCAGGACAATACACCTTACAATCTAACATATCATTTTCAATTTGATAGAAAACATGAAAATCTGCCAAAGTATATTCTTCATTCTTGATTTGCACCATAGCCTGAATCGCCTTTTGCGACATAGGCGGCAAGGTTGCATTCATGATCCATTTCTTTTGAATTTCTTTAGGTGCAATATCAACTAACATTTGACATAAATATTGTGTTGTTTTATTTGGACCCGTATCAAAGGTCATCTCAAAAGAATCATAAAAACTTTCGACAAAGAAATGGGCACCACTAATTTCCATTACCTCTTCATCAAGCTCTTGAATGATCTCATTTAATTCTTCATACTGTTCAGCCTTTAAATATTTTATAATCGCACTCTGCTTTTGGTCAAAATGCTTCCAAAACGCTAAACCATTTGTATAAGCACTCATTGATCATCTTCCTTTCTTTATAATTCTTTGATTACTGAAATCAAAGCATCTGCCACAAGCTTATGGCCACTTTCATCCATATGAATTCCATCCAAGCTTCCAGCTACCGCATGTGTATCGATGACTTTCACATCTAAGCCAGAACATCCCTTTTCCAAATAAGGCTTTGTGTTATTTAAAATCTCAAAACCATTTTGACCAAAGTTAGACTTTGTTCTTTCATTCTTTAATCCATTTATATTCATTTTGGGTGGACAAACAACAAAAAACTGAGGTGTATTAGATCCATCACGATAAATTTCTGGATTTAAAGCCTTATACATCAACGTACGAATGCCCTTTTCAATTGAAATCGCATTTGTTGAAAACTGACGCTTCGCATCATTCGTACCTAACATAATGAACACGACATCAACAGGTGCATGTGTCTTTAATACCATTGATATCATTTTTGCACCATTACGATCTTCATCATACGGATCATCTAAGCTTAATGTTCTTCCACATAGACCTTCCTCAATGATTTCATGTTCACTAAACGCTTGTTTTATCATCTGTGTAAAACGATTCTTTTGTCTAGATGCATCCTTTGCATCATATCCCCACGTATTACTATCTCCATAGAATAATATTTTCATCGCAATATCCTCGTTTCTGTTATGATCATATCCAATGGAACATCCGTCGCTTTAACTTCAAATTCCATTTCCTGTACATCAAAAGCTACACCAATTTTTAATGCAGGACTATCCTTTAAATACCTGTCATAATATCCTTTTCCATATCCCATACGATAATTTTTAAAGAATCCAACAACAGGTACAAGAATCACATCCAAATCTTTTTCTTCATGAATTCCAATGGGTTCAATTGTTGAAAACTTTCCCTGTATTTTTTCTTCGTGATCCGAATAAAACCCAATCGTTACATCATCTAACATTTTAGGAATATAAAGATCAAATTGATCCTTTATAAAAGAATATACATCCACTTCATTACGAATCGATATATATATACCTATTTTTCCTTTTAAAAAAGGCAAAACACAATTTGTGATTGCCTTTTCTTTTAAAA
>OLOA01000713.1_pt1 | contig 35321 bp, 28 predicted proteins | sample 1672201 | NCBI WGS metagenome assembly OLOA01 (sample SAMEA3136658, study PRJEB25190) | human gut metagenome
CCTCCCCTTGTGGGGAGGCCCTCCTTCACATGTGGCTCCGGGCGGTGCTCAGGCCAGGGCACCCATGGGGTCCCACAACGGCAGCACCTTCGGCTCGGTGGCCAGTGTGTCGCGCAATGACTGGTCCAGTGAGGCCTTCGGCACGGCCACCTCGAACACGTACTGGTCGAACCAGGAATCGTTCATGGTGAAGAAGCCCTTGTCGGCGTGGTCATCGCCCCACGAGTTCTCCACGCGCCAGCGACGGGGCGCGTCGTCCAGCAGGTCAACCCCGGTGAACATCATGGCGTGGGTCATGGCCGATGCCCCACTGACCATCCGATCGGCCTTGGTGGTGTCCATATCGATGCCGTACAGACCCTCATAATCGTGGAGATGGAGGTCCCAGTAGCCGATATCGCGATCGAACTGGGGCAGCACATCGCAGCCGAACCACACCGGGTGGCCGGCGCGGATCTGATCAATCGTGATCTTCTTGATGGCGTCGATCTCCACATTGAGATAGCGGATCGGGCGTCCACCGACGACATTTCCCAGGTGGTCAACCGTGAGCATGGTGTTGAATCCGGAGCTCGGGCGGGGATCGTTGACCAGGCAGACGAAGTCGTCCAGGTTGATGGGGACGACCGTGTCGGCGAACTCACGCGGGGTGAGCTGGCCCACGCGGGTGAAGGCATTGTCCTTGTCGCGGTACTGCCACAGGAAGCTCGCCGGGGGCGTGCCCAGGTGGATTGACAGCACGCGGTGGACCTGCGTGAGAATCGATTCGCGCGCCGCATCAGCCTGGCCGCGGTCCGCTGCCCCACGCACGATGAGCGCCCCGCGCCGCAGGATTTCCTCAAGGCGTCGGTTCATCACCCGCGTGCTCGAGCTGGAGTCCGTCTCGGGCATTGCGTACTTCGGTACGACGCCATATTTGTTGACCAGCGACACGAACATGTCCCACTGGCCGCCATCGCTGATCGGGTCGGAGAGCATCTGGTGCACGGTGCGATCGTCGATGTCGCGATCGGACATCTCGGCCATCGACGCCAGGAACCAGTTGGCCTTCTCGAGCTTGTCAAAGAAGTGCAGGTAGTTCTGGCTGAGTTCGAAGTCGGGGGTCAGCTTCAGGTCGTTGATCAGGTGGCTGCGCAGCAGGTTCAACCCGCTGAACAGCCAGCAGCGCCCGCTCTGCTTCTGATTGGAGACCTTCCAGGTGTCCACCTTGTCCGACACCGAGGTGTCGATCGAGGTGAGCACTTGGCGGTCAAGGCTCAGCTTGTCGGCGTTGGTGGTCGAAACCGCGTTCTGCGCCACCCGTGCGGTGGGATCGGCGGTGAACCGTGCCGTGAGGTCTGCGTAGCGGTCAAGACTGAATTCAGAGTTCGGTGATGTCACGAACTTCAGGCTATCCGAGACCGCGGAAAAGGCCAGCCCACCGGCAGCCGGGACGCCACTCAGTGGCTGTGGGCGGCCTGCATCGCGGTCTGCCGCAGCGTGGTGACCATCTCGTCGGGATCGGTTGCCCGGAAGACGGCGGTCCCGGCCACGAAGACATCCGCACCCGCCTCGGCGCATCGACCGATCGTGTCGACGCTGACGCCCCCATCGACCTGGATGGCGAGTTCCACACCGCTGGCCGCGGCAATGGCGCGGGTGCGGCGGATCTTGGGCAGCATGATGTCGAGGAACTTCTGGCCACCGAAGCCCGGCTCGACGGTCATGATGAGCACCTGGTCGAATTCGGCGATGAGATCGGCGAAGGGCTCGATGGGCGTGGCAGGGCGCAGGGCCAGCGATGCCGCCGATCCCAGGCGACGAATCTCACGCGCCAGGCGCACCGGCGCCGAGGTCGCCTCGGCGTGGAAGGTCACCGACTCACACCCGGCCTCGGCGTACTGCGGCGCCCAGCTGTCGGCATCCTCGATCATCAGGTGGATGTCGAAGGGCAGCTTGGTGTGGCGCTGCAGCGAGGACACCACCGGCAGGCCCAGCGTCAGGTTCGGCACGAAATGGTTGTCCATCACGTCGATGTGCACCGCATCGGCGCTGGGGATGCGGGCGACCTCGCCGGCGAGGTCGGCCAGATCGGCATTGAGGACACTGGGGGTAATACGCATGGACACGCTTTCAGTCTAGGGATTGGCGGGGGTCTCAGCGCTTGCGCAGCAGGGCCATGAACATGGCATCCGTGCCGTGGCGATGTGGCCACAGCTGGATGAACCGTGCATCGGTGGACGCGGCGGCCCCCGGCACCTCGGGGATGAGCGCGGGCGCGTCGAGGATCTCGAAGCGGGAGGTGTCGGCCAGGACGATATCGGCGGACTCCATGCGGTGCGGCGAGCAGGTGACATAGGCCACCACGCCCCCGGGCCGGCAGGCATCCAGGGCGCTGGACAGCAGGGAGCGCTGCAGGTCGCCGAGCTCGACCAGGTCGTCAACGTCCTTGCGCCAGCGCGCGTCGGGACGCCGACGCAGGGCACCGAGTCCCGAACAGGGCACATCGGCCATCACCAGGCCGAAGGAATCGCGCTGCCAGGCGGGTGCGGTGCCATCGGCGCAGATGGTCTCATGCCCCTCGGCGGGATAGCGCCGCAGGGACTGGGCGACGAGGTGGGCGCGGTGCGGCTGAACCTCACTGGCGGTGAGGAAGGCACCGTGCTCAGGTGCCATCCCCCGCAACAGGGCGGACTTGCCTCCCGGGCCCGCGCACATGTCCAGCCAGGGCAGGTCGCGGGGGATGTCGGCCCTGGTGGCGGCCAGGCAGATGAGTTGGCTGCCCTCGTCCTGCACACCGGCGCGACCGTCGCGGACGGCGCCCAGGTCGCCGGGGTTGCCCGGTCGGATGACTCCCCACGGCGACCACCGCGTCGGGTCACCGCCGTCACGTAGGAGGTCCTTGCGCTTGTACAGGCCCGGCCGCACGACCAGCGTTGGAACGGGGGCAATATTGTCGGCGGCCAGGGCGGCGTCCACTTCCTCGGTGGGGAGCAGGTCCTGGTAGGCGTCCACGATCCAGTCCGGGTGCCCGCTCACCAGGCAGCGGAAGTCCTGCTCGTCGTAGGCGAGTTGGCGGCACCAGGCCTCCAGGTCATGCGCGGCGACCTTGCGCATGATGGCGTTCGCCAGGCCGGCCACGCGCTCCCCCACCACGATGGCGGCCAGGTCGACGGTGGTGTCCACTGCGGCCCGGTCGGGGATGCGCATGCCCAGCAGCTGGTGGGCGCCCAGCCGCAGGGCATCCACGATGTCGGGCTGCAGGTCGTTGAGATCCCGGCCGGAGGCCTGCGCCAGGATCGCGTCATAGGTGCCCAGCATCCGACAGGTGCCGTAGGCCAGTTCGGTGACGAAGGCCGCGTCGCGCCCGGTGAGTTCCTGGTCGTTGATGGCCTGACGGGTGGCAAGGTTCGCATAGGCGCCCCGCCGATCAACCTCACGCAGGATCTCGAACGCCGTGCGCCGGGGCCGGTCCATCGGGCGGCGCGGAGTTCCATCGCGATTGAATTCGCGTCGGGCTCCGGGGCGGTCCGTCGAGGGCCTGCGCCGGTCCCCCGCGGACCTGTCGCGGGCGCGACCAGAATCCCGGCCCGCCGTCCTGTGGTCGCTGTGTCGTTGTTCACTCATGGTCTGCCGCCTCGAATCGGATACCGGGAGTTGGTCGTGCCCCGCGCGCCCAATCGGCGCCCGACATCGACTTCTTGCCGAAGTCACGCACTTGGATCAGTTCCACTGCACCGTCACCGCAGCCCACCCACAGGTGCTTGTTCGTGGCGCGCAGCTCCCCGGACAGCAGCGCCGTGCCGGCACCCGTGTCGCCGGCCGGCACCACGCGCAATACCTTGAAGTGGCGGCCCGCCAGGACCGACCATGCCCCGGGGGCCGGGTTGGTCCCGCGAACCAGGTTGACGATGCGCGCCGCGGGCTGGCGCCAGTCGATCCGGGCATCATCCACGCTGACCTTGGCGGCGATGCTCACCCCGTCGTCGTCCTGTTCAACCGGTTCGAGGCCTGCGGTGATGTCGGCAAAGGTCTCCACGAGCACGTCCGCGCCGATCACCGACAATCGGTCGAGGAGCTCGCCTGCCGTCTCATCGGGGCCGATCGGAACCCGCACTGAACGATAGAGGGGTCCGGCATCGAGCTTCTTCACGATGCGGAAGGTGGTGACGCCGGTCTGCGTGTCACCGGCCATCAATGCCCGCTGTACCGGTGCGGCGCCACGCCATGCCGGCAACAGGGAGAAGTGCAGGTTGATCCATCCGTCGGGAACCAGATCGAGCAAAGACTGCGGCAGCAGTCCCCCGTACGCGACGACGGCGCATGCCCGGGGGGAAAGCCGGGCGAGTTGGTCGGCGAACCCGGGGTCGCGGGGATGCTCCGGTTTCAGCACCGCGATGCCCATCTCCTCGGCGGCCCGGGCGACGGGCGAGGAGACCAGCTGCTTACCCCGTCCGGAGCGTGCATCGGGACGCGTCACCACCGCCGCGATCTCGTGACCGGCGCGGGACAGGGCACGCAGGCTCGGTACCGCCAGGTCCGGGGTTCCGGCGAAGACAATCCGCATCCGTTGAAGCCTTTCGTTGTTGGCAAGGGTCAAGACTACCGAGCCGGGTGGAAGCACTCTGGTGGCCGTCGGGTGGCTCAGAACAACTCGATCGGATCGACACGGACCCGCACTGCGCCCGGTCGCTTCCGGGCGCTGCGGATCGACAGCGCCCGTCGGGCCGCAACGATCAGTTCACCGCCCATGGTCCGGTCGATGCGCACCATGAGTCGCCACAGTTGCTCGGTGGATCCCGGGGTCGAATCGGCGATCGGCACAGGACCAAGTTCCTGGGCGTCGGAGGGCCATTCGACCACGGAGCGGAAGTCGGCCAAGGTCTTCTCATCGGCCTCCACGGCCACCATCCTGACCGCCGGCGGAAATCCCGCTGCCTGCCGATCAGACAGTTCCCGCTCGGCGAAGCCGGCCGGGTCGAGGCGCACCAGGGCCTGCACGGTGCGCTCCTCGGCGGGCCCCACCACGCTGACGGTGCCACCCTGGTCGCCGGAACGCACCAGGGAGACCACCGTGAGCCAGCGGCGATAGGACTCCTCGGCCGCCCTCAGGTCAGCGCGGGTCAGCATGAGGCCGGCATCGAGCAGGACGGCGGCGGAATAGCCGGCCTCGGGCCGCGGCTCGGCACCCGGGGTGGCCACCACCAGGGCCGGTGTGGCACCCACCTGGTCGACGACCTTCTGCGCGGAGCTGCTGACCAGCCGAAAGCTCGGGAACGCCCGGCCGAGCTCCTCCGCGGTGCGCTGGGATCCCACCACCGGGGCCCGCAGTTCCCGACTGCCACACACGGGACACGACCAGTTGTTGAGGCTGCGTCCGCACCATCGACAGGTCAGTCGCCGTTGGCCCGCACCCAGCCGGTCGGCCCCAACCGGCCCCCCGCAGGTGGGGCACCGCACCGGCGTGCGGCACCGCTGACAGCTCAGCGCCACCAGATAGCCGGCGCGCGGAACCTGCACCAGGACCGGCCCGGAGAGCAGACCGGTACGGATGGTCTCGAATGCCTCCTTCGGGACGCGTGCGGCCGCAGCCATCGGGTCACGTTGCAGGTCGATGTCGGAGTCGACGGCGGCGCGCACCGGTGGGGCAAGGCGTCGGGTCCGGGCCGGGGCCAGGCCCAGGGGGACGAGCCAACCGGTCGATACCCACGCCTGCATCTCGGCGGTGCGGGCATAGGAACCGAACAACAGCGCGCAGGACTCCTGGGCTGCCCGCAGTGCCGCGACATCGCGGGCATGCGGATAGGGCGCTCGTGGCTCGGACAGCAGGTCGTCGCCGTCGTCCCACAAGCAGATCACCCCCAGGTCGTGAACCGGCGCATAGCTGGCCCCCCGGGTGCCCACCAGGACGCGGGCCTGGCCGCGCGACACGGCCAGGTAGTTCCGGTAACGGGCGGCCGGCCCCAGCTCGGAGTGCAGCTCGGCGACGCAACCGGGACCGAGCACCGCCCGCAGCACGTCACGCATCCGACGCACCCGGTCAACGTCGGGAACGATCACCAGCGCGCCATGACCAGCCCCCACGGCGGCACCAACGGCCTGGACGAATCCGCGTGTCCAGTCGTCGAGTCCGGATTCATCGCTTCGCCACCTGGGCAGGGCGCACCAATGGGCCCTCACCGGACGTGATTGGCCGACCGCGTCAAGGAACCGGCGGCCGTCATCCACTTCGGTGAGTCCCCCACCGGGGACCTCGCGGGCGTCGGGCGCAGGCCAGGGGTTCTGCTCGGCGGCCTCCGTGGCCGCGTGACGCGGGGGCACGGCAAGGCGCATGACATCGGCGAACGTGCCTGCATAGTGATCGGCCACTGCGCGCAACAGTGGCACCTGCTGGGCCAGGAGGACGGGCTCCGGGGAGATGACACGGTCCAGTGGGGACAGCTTGTCCACCTCGGCCCGGGCCGGCAGCCCCACCACGAAGCCATTGGCCATGCGCCCCGCGAACCTGGCCCGCACGCGGCAGCCGAGCTGGACCTGTTGGGCCAGTCGGTCCGGTATCGAGTAATCGAAGAAGCGGTCGAGGTGGGGCAGGTAGACGTCCAGAGCCAGGCGGGCGATCCCGGGATGCGTCCCGGCCCCACCGTCCGGCTGCTGGATAGTCGTCATGGCCCGATCCTAGGAGGCGCCACTGACATTTCCGCACCGGGCGATTCCGAGCCGGGCACACCGGTGCGGCGCATCGGCCGCGACCACGTGGAGGGAACGGCGGGAAACGGTCAGCCCTTCATCGCGGCGAGCAGGGCATCTGCCCGATCGGTGAGTTCCCATCGCGCATCGGGAACCTCGCGGCCGAAGTGGCCGTAGTTGGTGAACTGGCTGAAGATCGGCCGCTTCAGGTCGAGTTGATCGATGATGGTGCGCGGGCGCAGGTCGAAGACCTGCTTCGCGGCATCACAGATGCGATCGTCGGGTGCCGCGCCGGTTCCGAAGGTGTTGACATAGAAGCTCGTGGGGTTGGCCCGCCCGATGGCATAGCTGACCTGGACCTCGCAACGCTGGGCAAGGCCGGCGGCAACGATGTTCTTGGCCACCCAGCGGGAGGCATAGGCGCCCGAGCGGTCGACCTTTGAGGGATCCTTGCCGCTGAACGCTCCCCCGCCGTGGCGGGCCATGCCGCCATAGGTGTCGACGATGATCTTCCGACCGGTGAGTCCGGCATCGCCCATCGGGCCGCCGATGACGAAGGTGCCCGAGGGATTGATCAGGGTCGTCATCTCGCGGGAATCGATGTCGTAGCCCTCCATCACCGGGGCAATCACCTCCTGGCGGATCTCCGGAGTGAGACGTTCCTGCAGGTCGACGCCCTCGAGGTGCTGGGTGGAGATCACCACATTGACCACGCGCACCGGCTTGAGGCCGTCATATTCGATGGTCACCTGCGTCTTGCCGTCGGGACCGAGGTCACCGAGCACACCGGTGCGGCGCACCTCGGCCAGTCGCTGGGCGAGCCGGTGGGCCATGTGGACGGGCAGCGGCATCAGTTCAGGGGTTTCCCTGCACGCATAGCCGAACATGAGGCCCTGATCACCGGCGCCCTGCCGATCGGCGTCGTCGGTGGCCTTGTTGTTGCGTTCCTCCCAGGAGTGCTCCACGCTGTGGGCGATGTCCGGCGACTGGTTGTTCAGGGCGACCATGACGCCACAGGTCGCGCCATCGAGGCCCTTGTCGAACGAGTCGTAGCCGATCTCGAGCATCCGTGCCCGGGCCACGTCGGCGATATCGACATATGACTCGGTGGTCGCTTCCCCGGCCACGACTGCCACACCATTGCTGATGAGCACCTCAACGGCGGTATGCGACGAGGGGTCCTTACTGAGCATCTCGTCGAGCACCGCGTCACTGATCGCGTCGGCAACCTTGTCGGGGTGGCCTTCGGTGACGGACTCCGAGGTGAACAACCTGGGCATGCTGGGTCCTTCCGCCCGAGGACAGCCCGGGCATTACGCGGGTCAGTGCAGCGCAGTGCCGCAGATCAGGCGGGGTCGATTCCGCTGAAGGGATCGTCGAACTTGAAGTCGGGGTCCTTGGCGGCCTCGGCGCGTGCATTGGCCTCGGCGACCGGATCGATCTTCTTGTACTCGAGCACGCCGGACTGGATCTCACGCAGCGCGATGGACAGCGGCTTCTCCTGGACGCTGGTCTCGACCAGCGGGCCCACATTCTCCAACAGGCCCTCGCCCAGCTGCGAGTAATAGGCGTTGATCTGGCGCGCGCGCTTGGCAGCGAACAGCACCAGGCGGTACTTCGAATCGACGTGCTCGAGCAGCTCATCAACGGGCGGGTTGATGATGCCTTCGGAGCTGGAGCGGATGGAAGCAGTGCTGGTCAAGTTGAACCTCATCTTGTCGCCACAGGGCGATGGGAATCACTGGGCAGAATGGAATGGTCGAGCCGCTGGGCTCACAACCTCATTAAGTCTACCATCTCGCGCACCGTCGTTCCGATCTCCCTATTGACCACGACATGGTCGAACTCATCCTCGGCGTCGAGTTCGTGGCGGGCGGTCCTGAGCCGACGGCTCTGCTGGTCCTGGTTCTCGGTGCCCCGTCCACGGAGCCGGTGCACCAGCTCCTCCCAGCTGGGAGGGGCCAGGAAGATCTCGACGGCCTGGGGATAGCTGTGCCGCACCTGGCGGGCACCCTGCAGGTCGATCTCGAGGATCACCGGACGCCCTTCGCGCAGCGCGCGCTCAACGGGCTCGCGCGGCGTACCGTAGCGGTCGCCATGCACACCGGCCCACTCCAGGAGCCCGCCGGAGGTGACCAGCTCGTCGAACTGGGCGTCGTCAAGGAAGTAGTACGACACCCCATCGACTTCACCCGGACGCGGTTTGCGCGTGGTGGCGGAACAGGAAACGAAGATCTCGGGATGAATTCGGCGCAGCCGCTCGACGATGGTCCCCTTACCGACGGCCGTCGGGCCGGAGATCACATAGACGCGAGGGCTGAGCCGCTCCGCACCATTCGCCCGTGGGACAGCCTCGGGTTGATGTTCCCGGGCGCTTAGTGCGGTGTCATTCATCGATCAGTGAAACTCCGTCTTGAGGCCTGCCAGCTGGTGGCGACCAAGGCCGCGCACCCGCCGATTGGACGCGATGTCCAGGCGCTCCATGATACCGGCGGCGCGCTTGTCGCCAACTCTGGGGAGCGCCTTCAGTAGGTCGATCACACGGACGTGGGCCAGCACGTCATCGCAGCTGGCCAGGTCGAGTGCCTCGCTGAGGGTGAGGTTGCCCTGGCGTACGCGCATCTTGAAATCGGCGCGGGCCCTACGGGCGAGCGTTGCTGCGCAACGGGCTGAGTGCAATTGTTCGGGTGACAGTGTCGGGATAGCCACGGCTTCTCCATCACTTGTTGGTTGGTCCTGACCGCGAACAGTTCCTGCGGTCCAGGGGGCGGACACCGGAGAATGTACTGCAATTGGGACGCAGGCTCAAAGTGACGAAAAAGATTACGAATTAGCCAATGTGAATAAGAGATAACAAATCTACCGAAACGCTCAGTGCAGGATGAGTGCCCGGGCGGCCTCCTGCAGCGCCTGACGATCCGGTCCGGCCCGCAGTACTCCCCGCGAGGAGCTCGGGAGGACGTGATGCGCACTGGCACCGAAAATGGCGGACAATCCCTCCACCGTGCCCCCCTGGGCACCGATGCCGGGAGCCAACGTCCAGCCGGTGAACCCCGACAGGTCAACGCCCGCGTTGTCATGGGTTGCCCCGATCACCAGGCCCATGTCATCCAGCCCGTGCTCGGTGTTCTCAGCCTGTGCGTGGTCGACCACGCCCTGGGCGATGGTGTGTCCGCCATGGGTGGCGAACTGCACTTCCTCACCCTCCGGATTGCTGGTGTGGCACAGCACGAACAGGCCCCGGCCGGTGGCATGCGCCAGGTCGATGGCGGGGCGCAGGGCCTCGAATCCCAGGTAGGGACTCAGGGTGATCGCATCGGCGCGCAACTCCGCGTCATCGGACAGGTATGCGCGGGCGTAGGCGGACATCGTCGAGCCGATGTCACCGCGCTTCACGTCGAGGATCGACAGGGCCCCGGCGGCGCGGATGTCGTCCAGGACCCGACCCAGTGCCGCCACCCCGCGCGATCCGAACACCTCGAAGAAGGCACTTTGCGGCTTGAAGACCATCACCTCGTCGGCCAACGCGGCGACGGTGTCGCGCGCCAGGCGTTCGATGCCCGCGGCGTCGTAGTCCAGGCCCCAGGCCCGCACCAGGGGCTCGTGGGGATCCAGGCCGACGCACAGGCGTCCCCGCTCGTCAGCCAGGGCCTGGAGGCGCGCCCCGAAACCGCCGCTCATGCGCGGGCCCCCTTGCCGGGTCGGGTGAGTCGGTTGATGCCCATCACCAGTGCGGGCCCCTCGAAGATGAATCCGGTGTAGAGCTGCACCAGCCGGGCACCGGCATCGAACATCGCCTGGGCGTCGGCGGGCGTCATGATGCCGCCACAGCCCATCACGGGCAGGTCGGTGTGGGCGGTGATCCACCGCACCCGGTCCAGCGCCATCGCGGTCAACGGCGAACCGGACAGGCCTCCGGCCTGGGAGGCATACCGGGCATCGGATCCCTTGATGCCGTCGCGTTCGATGGTCGTATTGGTGGCGATGATGCCGGCAATGCCGGCCTGCTCACAGCTGGACAGGATGCCATCGAGCTGACCGGTGGTCAGGTCGGGTGCGACCTTGACGAACACCGGTACGGGATCGTCAGCGTCCAGCTCGCGGGCCCTGGCCACCAGGGCCCCGGTGAGCTCCTCCAACTCGTGGCGTCCCTGCAGGCTGCGCAGGCCGGGCGTATTGGGGCTGGAGACGTTCAGTGCCACGTAGTCCGCATAGGGCGCGAGGGTGGTCAGGCTGAACAGATAGTCGTCAACCGCGTCGGCCAGCGGGGTCGCCTTGGTCTTCCCGATCGAAATGCCCATCGGGCAGCCCAGTGCATTGTTGCCGCGGGCAACCCCCAGGTTCGCCATGCGCGCCGCCATCGCCTCGGCGCCGTTGTTGTTGAAGCCCATCCGGTTGATGATCGCCCCAGAGCGGATCAGCCGGAACAGGCGCGGCCGCGGGTTGCCCGGTTGTGCGTGGGCGGTCACCGTTCCGAGCTCGGCGAAACCGAAGCCCAGCGGCGACCAGATGCCTGCCGCCACCCCATCCTTGTCCAGTCCTGCCGCCACGCCGATACGCCCCGGGAAATGGACACCCGCCACGTCGACGGGCTGGCGGCCCTGCCCGATGAATCGCTCGATGAGCCCCACCAACGAGTCCGGCAGGTGACCCATGGTCGAGATCAACTGACCATGGATCTTCTCGGGATCACCGCCGTGCATGGTGAACAGCAGGGGGCGCACCAGGCCTTCATAGCCGGCACGCACCGCGCGCACATACAGCTCGTCGATCGTCATCGTGACCATTCCTGTTCCCTCGGGGTCCTGTTGTGTCCGGGCGTCGTGCGGCCTCGGGCGCGGTGGTGCCGCGCCGCCGGCTCAGCCCTCGCGCTGTGAGTTGCGCAGGTGCCGGTCCATGTCGGCGCCCCAGCTCTGCAGGGAACGCACCCCGATGTCACCGCGCTCGATGGCATGAATGCCCTGCACAGCGGCCTCGAGGCCCTGGACGGTGGTGATGGAGGGAACGCCGTGCAGGATGGCTGCAGTGCGGATCTCATAGCCGTCACCGCGCGGCCGCCCACCGCGGGTCTCACCGGTCGGGGTGTTGAAGATCAGGTCGACCTTCTCGTCGTCGATGAGGTCCACGATCGTCGGCTCGCCCTCGGGGCCGCGCCCCTCGGAGTACTTGCGCACCGTGGTGACGTTCATGTCGTGCATCCGCAGCATGCTGGCCGTGCCCGCCGTCGCGAGGATGGTGAAGCCCATGTCGGACAGTTCCTTGAGCGGCAGGATGATGTGGCGCTTGTCACGGTTGGCGGCTGACACGAAGACGGTGCCCGAGGTCGGCAGGGCCCCGTAGACGGCGTCCTGTGCCTTGGCGAAGGCCACGCCGAAGCTGTGGTCAATGCCCATCACCTCGCCGGTGGAGCGCATCTCCGGGCCCAACAAGGTATCCACGGAGCGTCCCGACTTGGTGAGGAAGCGATTGAACGGCATGACGGCCTCCTTGACCGCGATCGGCATCCCTCCCCACCGCTCGGCCCCATCGACACCGTCGCGGAGCATTCCGGATTCACGCAGCTGCGCCACCGTGGAACCCAGCATGATCAGGGCCGCGGCCTTGGCGAGCTGGGTGTTGGTGGCCTTCGAGACGAAGGGCACCGTGCGGCTGGCCCGCGGGTTGGCCTCGAGCACGTACAGCGTGTCGGAGGCCAGGGCGTACTGGATGTTGATCAGTCCCCGCACGCCGACGCCGGCGGCAATCGCCTCGGTACTGGTGCGGATCCGGTCGATGACCTCATCGCCCAGGGTGGCGGGCGGAAGCGAGCACGCCGAATCACCGGAATGGATGCCGGCCTCCTCGATGTGCTCCATGATGCCGCCCAGGTACAGCTCGTGGCCGTCGTAGAGCGCGTCGACGTCGATCTCGATCGCGTCATCGAGGAAGCGGTCGACCAGTACCGGGGAATCCGGTCCGATCAGCGTGGAGCGCTCGATGTAGTCCTGCAGGGCATCGTCGTCGTAGACGATCTCCATGCCGCGCCCACCCAGCACATAGCTGGGACGCACGAGCACGGGATAGCCGATCTCGGCTGCGACCGCATGCGCCTCGGTGAAGCTGGTGGCCATGCCGTACTTGGGGGCAGGCAGTCCGGCGTCGTCGAGCACCTTCTCGAAGGCCTCGCGGTCCTCGGCCAGGAAGATCGCCTCCGGCGAGGTGCCGACGATCTTCACCCCGGCGTCCTCCAACTGCTGGGACAGGCGCAGGGGCGTCTGGCCGCCGAGCTGCACGATGACACCGGCGATCGGGCCGGCCTGGCTCTCGGCGTGGTAGATCTCCAGCACGTCCTCCATGGTGAGCGGCTCGAAATACAGCCGGTCGGAGGTGTCGTAGTCGGTCGAGACCGTCTCGGGGTTGCAGTTGACCATGATCGACTCATAGCCGTGCTGGGAGACCACCTGGGTGGCGTGCACACAGGAGTAGTCGAATTCGATCCCCTGCCCGATGCGGTTGGGGCCCGAGCCCAGGATGAGCACTGCCGGCTTCTCGCGCGGCAGGACCTCGGACTCCTCGTCGTAGCTCGAGTAGTGATAGGGCGTGCGTGCCGCGAACTCGGCGGCGCAGGTGTCCACGGTCTTGTAGACCGGGCGGATACCGGCGTCCCAGCGGGCCCGGCGCACCTCCTGCTCGGGCACATTGCGCAGGATGGCGATCTGGGCGTCCGACAGGCCGTGGCGCTTGGCGTGGCGCAGCAGCTGGTTGGTGAGCTCCGGCGCATTGCGCACCTGCTCACCGATCTCGTGGATCATCGACACCTGGTCGAGGAACCAGGGATCGATCCCGGTGAGCTCGTGCAGGCGCTCGACGCTGACTCCCCGGCGCAGGGCGATCTCGAGTTCGAGCACGCGTCCGTCGTGGGGGCGCCCGACGTCGGCCAGGAGCCGGTCGAGATCACCATCGCTGGGGTCATCGATGGTCCAGAACCCACCATTCTTCTCCGTGGAGCGCAGGGCCTTGTTGAGTGCCTCGGTGAAGTCCCGGCCGATGGCCATGGCCTCGCCCACCGACTTCATGTGGGTGGTCAGGGTCGCGTCGGCGTAGGGGAACTTCTCGAACGCGAAGCGGGGAACCTTCACGACCACGTAGTCGAGCGTCGGCTCGAAGCTGGCCGGGGTCTGCTCGGTGATGTCGTTGGGAATCTCGTCGAGCGTGTAGCCCACGGCGACCTTGGCGGCGATCTTGGCGATCGGGAAGCCCGTTGCCTTCGACGCCAGCGCCGAGGAGCGTGACACGCGGGGGTTCATCTCGATGACGATCATGCGACCGTCGGCGGGGTTGATGGCGAATTGGATGTTGCAACCGCCGGTATCGACCCCCACGGCGCGGATGATCGCAATGCCGACATCACGCATCCGCTGGTATTCGCGGTCGGTCAGGGTCATCGCGGGCGCCACGGTGATCGAGTCGCCGGTGTGCACGCCCATGGGGTCGAAGTTCTCGATCGAGCAGACAATCACGACATTGTCGGACTTGTCGCGCATGAGCTCGAGTTCGAACTCCTTCCAGCCCAGGATGGACTCCTCGACGAGCACCTCGGTGACGGGGCTGGCATCCAGCCCGATCTGGGCCATCTGCAGGAGCTCGTCGGGGTCGTTGGCGAAGCCCGACCCCACGCCACCCATCGTGTAGCTGGGCCGCAGGACGACCGGGAAACCGAGGTCCTTGGCGGCGGCCATCACATCATCCACGCTGTGGCAGATGTGGGAACGTGCCACCTCCGGACGCGAACCGGAGAACTCGCCTAGGTTCTCGACGATCTCCTTGAACTTCTCACGATTCTCGCCGCGCTGGATCGCATCGACATTGGCGCCGATGAGCTCAACGCCATATTTCTCGAGAACGCCGTTCTCGTGCAGGGAGATGGCGGTGTTGAGGGCCGTCTGCCCGCCCAGGGTGGCCAGGAGCGCGTCGGGCTTCTCGGCAGCGATCACCTTCTCGACGAATTCGGGGGTGATCGGCTCCACATAGGTGGCGTCGGCGAACTCCGGATCGGTCATGATCGTTGCCGGGTTGGAATTGACCAGGATGACGCGATAGCCCTCTTCGCGCAGCACCCGGCAGGCCTGCGTGCCCGAATAGTCGAATTCAGCGGCCTGGCCGATGACGATCGGGCCGGAACCAATGACCAGGATGGACGAAATGTCGGTGCGCTTGGGCATCAGTTCTGCTCTCCCGCGTTGCTCTGGTTGACATGTGTGTTGATCGCCGGGTCGTCGCCACGATGGGCGGCCATCATGTCGGCGAAACGGTCGAACAGATAGCTGGCATCGTGCGGGCCGGCGGCCGCCTCGGGGTGGTACTGCACCGAGAAGGCCCGGGTGCACCCATCGCGCGTCAGGCTGAGGCCCTCGACCACGTCGTCGTTGAGGCAGACGTGGGACACGGCGACCTCACCGAACGGCGTGGTCGTGTCCTCGCCGAGCGGCGCGTCCACCGCGAAGCCGTGGTTGTGGGCGGTGATGTCGATGCGGTTCGTGGCCCGGTCCAGGACCGGCTGGTTGATCCCGCGGTGGCCGTACTTGAGCTTGTAGGTGCCGAAACTCAGCGCGCGTCCGAAGATCTGGTTGCCCAGGCAGATGCCGAACAGTGGCATCTGCTCGGCCAGCGCCGTGCGGCACAGCTCCACGGGGGAGGTGAGCGTCGAGGGGTCACCCGGCCCGTTGCTGAAGAACAATCCGTCAGCCCCGGTGGCGACCACGTCGGCCCAGGTCGCGGTGGCGGGCAGCATGTGCACCTCCATGCCGCGCTGCGTCATGCGACGGGGGGTCATGCGCTTGATCCCCAGGTCGATCGCGGCCACGGTGAACTTCTTCTCGCCCACCGCGGGCACCACATAGGGCTTGTCGGTGGTGACATAGCCCACCAGGTCGGCTCCCGCCATCTGGGGGGAACCCTGGACGCGGGCGAGCAGCGTCGCCACGTCGGTGTCCACCGAACTGATGCCGACGCGCATGGCACCCCGCTCGCGCAGGTGTCGGGTCAGGGCGCGGGTGTCGATGTCGCAGATGCCGACGATCCCCTGGGCCTCCAGCTCCTCATCCAGCGGCCTGGCCGAACGCCAGTTGCTGGGCATCCGGGAGGGGTCGCGCACGACATAGCCCGAAACCCAGATGCGGGAGGATTCGTCATCCTCGTCGTTCCACCCGGTGTTGCCGATATGGGGTGCCGTCGCCACGACCACCTGTCGGTAGTAGCTGGGGTCGGTGAGGGTCTCCTGGTAACCGGACATGCCGGTGGAGAACACCGCTTCGCCGAAAGTCTCACCAATGGCCCCGAAGGCGCGGCCGGTGAAACACCTGCCGTCCTCGAGAACCAAGATCGCGCTGTTGTCGTTCGCGCTCATGACCGTCCTTCCCCGCCCCGACGGGCAGGATTGAGTACGCAGGCCGAGGCCGGATATCCGTCGTTGAGCTTATCAGCCGGCCGGGCTCGCCCAGACTCATCCGTGGTCTGCAGAATGCCGGCCCGAACGGACCGGAAAAGGAAATGGATCGACACCTCGACGTCAACCCATCCATGGCTCATTGGCCGATGTTCTCGCTGTCCTGCTCGGCGACCGCGCCGTTGTCAGCGGGCTCGGCAGAGGCGTCACCGGCTGGTTCGACGGGTCCCGCATCGGGGGCCTCGGCACCCGGGGCCGTCGGGATGGCCGGCCGTTCTTCGGCGATGCGGGCCAGCAGACCATTGAGGAAGGTGACCGATTCGTCGTTGCTCAGCTCGTTGGCCAGTTCCATGGCCTCGCTGATCGCAACCTTGAGGTCGATCGTGGTGAAGTCGAGCTCCCACACGGCGATCCGGGCCAGGTTCCGATCGACCCGCGACATGCGCTCCAGGGTCCAGTCACCGGTCAGGGCCCGATCGATGTGCTCGTTGATCTCGTGGCCGTGCTCCGAATAGCCGTCGAGGATCTGTCGGGTGAAGTCCCGTAGCGCGGGCTCCCCCTGCTCGGTGCGCCGCGCCATGGTGCGATGGACCGCCTCGTTGCGCAGGTCGGCCTGGAACAGCACGTCGAGCGCCTGCTTGCGGGCCTTGGTGCGCGTGGAGTGGTGGGCCTCCGCGAAGTCGGTGCTCGCGATCTTCACCGCGTCGGGCACCGGGGGGTGCTCTCCGTGTGCCAGCGGGATGATCTCGTCGTCGGGTTGGCTCATCAGCTCTGCACGCGGCCGAGGTAGCCACCGTCGTCGGTGCTGACCTTGATCTTCTCGCCGGTGGTGATGAACAGCGGCACCTGCACGGTCTTGCCGGTCTCCACGGTGGCGGGCTTGTTGCCGCCGGTGGAGCGATCGCCCTGCAGGCCGGGCTCGGTGTAGGTGACCTCGAGTTCCACGCTGGCCGGCAGGTCGATGTAGAGCGGCGTGCCCTCGTTGGTGGCGACGGTGACGATCATGCCCTCGAGCAGGTAGTCCTTGTCATCACCGATCACGTCGGCGGGAATGGTCAGCTGCTCGTAGTTGTCAGTGTCCATGAACACATAGCCGCTGGGATCGTCGTAGAGGTACTGCATGTCGCGACGGTCGACCTGCGCCATCTCGATCTTGGTATCCGCCGGGAAGGTGCGGTCGACGACCTTGCCGTTGAGCACATTCTTGATCTTGGTGCGAACGACGGTATTGCCCTTGCCGGGCTTGTGGTGCTGGAACCACAGCACCTGCCACAGCTGACCATCCAGGTTCAGCACTGTGCCGTTCTTGATGTCGTTCGTCGTTGCCACGTAACAGCCTTTCGTCATGGCGGGTGGGTCTCGGACACCGCTGCGTCCGTTGATCATGGGCGGCATGAGGCCGCGACCAGCCATTCTACCCGAATGTCACCGATACCCGGATCGGCCCGGACGGGCATGGACCCCCGTCCGGTCACCGGACCCCTGCAGACGGGTCCGGTGACGGTTCAGTCGGTGGTTGCGGTCAGGGCCTGCCACGCGCCCCGGAGGGCCTGCGGATCGGGGTCGACGATGATGGTCGGCTCGCCCTGTGCCCGCAGCCCGACGAAGCGCAGCACCGAGCCACGCGTCTTCTTGTCCCGCATCATCAGTTCGTGCAGCGCCGGCCAGGCAACCCCGTGGTAGCTGGTGGGCAGCCCGACCGAACCCAGCACCCGGCGATGACGCGCCACGGTGGCCTCGTCCAGCCCGATCACCCGGTGGGCCAGCTCCGCTGCGAAGACCATGCCGAGCGCCACGCATTCCCCGTGGGGCCTGGTGAAGTGCTCGGCGGCCTCGATGGCGTGGCCCAGGGTGTGTCCGTAGTTCAACTGCTCGCGTCCGACGTCATCACCGACCGAGGTGGATTCGCGGAGGTCGGATGACACCACGCGCGCCTTCACCTGCACCGAACGGGCAATCAGCTCGGCGAGCCGCCCACTGGTGACGTCCTGGGCCTGTGCCGGGTCACCGCTCACGAGCTCAAGGGTGCGTTCGTCGGCGATGAACCCGTGCTTGATCACCTCGGCCAGGCCGCTGCGCACCTGGCGGGCGGGTAGGCCGACCAGCAGGTCGGTGTCCTCGAGCACCACCGAGGGTTCCCAGAAGGCTCCGATCAGGTTCTTCCCCTGGGGAAGGTCTGCCCCGGTCTTTCCCCCGATGCCGGCGTCAACCATCGCCAGCACGGTGGTCGGGACGCTGATCCACCGGATGCCCCGCAGCCAGGTGGCCGCCACGAAGCCGGCCAGGTCGGTGGTGGCGCCGCCCCCGATCCCGATGACAAGGTCGGTGCGGGTCAGGCCGGCGTCGGCCAGCCGTCCCCAGCAGTCGGCCAGCACGACCGGCGTCTTGGCCTGCTCCCCCTCGGGCAGCTCGATCATGGTGGGTTCGGCACCGGCGGCACGCACCACGTCAGATGCACGCGCGGCGGCCCCACCCAGGACCTCGGGGAAGAAGATCGCCACCTTCGTGGCACCCCCGAGATGGGTTGTGAGGTCGTCGAGCGCGCCCGGTCGGATCCGGGCGTCATAGGGACGGTCCGTGGCGAAATGGGCGACGGTCATGGGTGCTTCCTCTCCATCGAGCCCGACGAGGGCGGCCACCTGATCGGCCACCTCGCCAGCGGGGCGTGCATCGGTATCGACCCGATGACGAGCCACCTGGGCATAGAAGTGCTCTCGTTCGTGGCGCAGTCGCTCAAGGGTCGAGGACACATCGCCGCGCATCAGCGGGCGGTGTGTCGTCTGGCCGATACGTTCCACGCCCTGTGCCACCGAGGCGGTCAACCAGACCACGCATCGCCCGGCCAGGGCGCCACGGACCACGGGGTTGACGACTGCTCCCCCGCCCAGCGCGATGACGCCCGCGTCGTCGAGCAATTCGGCGGTTGCCTGCGCCTCGAGGTCACGGAAGGCCTGCTCCCCCTGTTGGGCGAAGATCTCGGCCACGGTCATGCCCTGCTGCCGCTCGAGGAAATCGTCGACATCCACGAAGTCCAGGCCGTGTCGGCGGGCGAGCAGGTGCCCGACCGTGGTCTTTCCGACGCCGGGCAATCCCACGAGGATGACCTGTCGAATGACCCCGGGCTGCTTGCGGGGTCGTGGCGTTGGGTGGCTCATAGGGATTCGGCCACGCCCAGTCCACGATCGCGCAGGCGCTTGAGGTACGCCAGGTAGTTGCGCCGCGTCTCGGACAGCGAGTCGCCGCCGAACTTCTCCAGGCAGGCCTGTGCCACCACAAGGGCCATCATCGCCTCCGCGACGACCCCGGCGGCGGGCACCGCACAGACGTCGGAGCGCTGGTTGTGGGCGGTCGTGGCCTCACCGGTGGTGACGTCCAGGGTGCGCAGGGCGCGGGGAACGGTGGCGATCGGCTTCATGGCGGCGCGGGCGCGCAGCACCTCACCGGTGCTGATGCCCCCCTCGGTGCCCCCGGCGCGACCACTGATGCGCCGGATGCCGTGGGGCCCGGGCTCGATCTCGTCGTGCGCCTGACTGCCGCGCACCGAGGCGAGGTCGAAGCCGTCGCCGATCTCCACGCCCTTGATCGCCTGGATGCCCATCAGGGCGCTCGCCAACCGTGCGTCCAGACGGGTGTCCCCCTCACGCATGGAGCCCAGCCCGGGCGGGCAGCCCCAGGCGAGTACTTCGACGACCCCGCCGAGGGTGTCGCCGTCCTTGCGGCACTGCTCGATCTCGGCCTGCATGGCAGCGCTCGCCTCGCGGTCGAGGCAGCGCACCGGATCGTCATCGATGTGCGCCAGGTCGGCCATCCGCGGCGGTTCGGCGACGTGGGCCCTGACCTGACCGATCTGCACCACATGGCTGAGCACGGTGATGCCGAAGCCCTGGGCCAGGAACTGCTTGGCGAATTCACCCAGCACCACCCGCGCCGCGGTCTCGCGGGCGCTTGCCCGTTCCAGCACGGGGCGCGCCTCGTCCCAGTCGTATTTCTGCATCCCGGCGAGGTCGACGTGACCCGGACGCGGACGGGTGAGCTTCGCATTGCGCGCCAGCGAGGCCAGGACCTCGGGGTCGACCTGATCGGGGCTCATGACCTGTTCCCACTTGGGCCATTCCGTGTTGCCGATCATCACGGCGATCGGGGAACCCAGCGTCTCGCCGTGGCGCACCCCGGCGAGCATCGTGACCTCATCGGCCTCGAACTTCATGCGGGCGCCCCGCCCGGCACCCAGCCGGCGACGTGCCAGTGCGGTCTGCAGGTCTGCCGTGGAGATGCGCACATGGGCCGGCAGGCCGTCCATTGTCGAGACGAGGGCACGGCCGTGGGATTCACCAGCGGTGAGATAGCGCAACATGGCTCCCATTATCCCAGCTGCGCTGCCCGTCCCGCGATCGCGTCCGTGGCCCGCGCCGGGTCGGGTTTCCCAGGTGCCCTGTTCTTCGAGCTGCCCGGTTCTGCTGCGTGCCCTGTTCTTCTACTTGCAGTGTTGTTCTACTTGCAGTGTTGTTCTACTTGCAGTGATCCGAGTTGGCCTGGCACCAGGTCTGGAACTCCTTGACGTTCTGGTCGTGACCCGCCGAATCCGAGGCGAACTTGGTCTCCCCCGTGTCGAGGTTCACCGTGACGAAGTAGAGATAGTCGCCGCTCGCCGGCGCCAGCGCCGCATCGATGGCAGCCTTGCCGGGATTGGAGATCGGCGTCGGCGGGAGCCCGTCGACCATGTAGGTGTTGTAGGGCGAGTTGAGCCCCCGCTCCTCGTCGGTGGTGGTGACCTTGCCCTCCAGGTTGTTGGCGTAGGCAACCGTGGCGTCCGATTGCAGCCGCATGCCCTGGGCGAGCCGGTTGTAGATCACCTCGGCCACGAGCGGGGCATATTTGTGGTCGGAGGTCTCCCGCTCGATAATGCTGGCCACCACCAACACATCATGGGGCGACCGACCGGCCGCAGCCGCACGCTTCTCCAGGTTCTCGTCAGCGGCCACCTGGTTGAACCGATCGACCATCCGGGTCAGCACCTGGGACGCGGTGAAGTCGGGCTCGAAGGTGTAGGTGTCGGGGAACAGGAAGCCCTCGGAACTGCCCTGGGCATAGGACGGCACCGGCAGCGAGGGATCCTTGGAGGCCGCGGTCAGTTGTCCCAGCGCGATGCCGGTGGCCGAGCTCACCTGTTCCAGCACGTGGGTGTTGCGCAGGCCCTCCGGAACCGTGAAGCGATTGTTGACGATGTTCGACGGATCGACGAGCACTGCGACGACGTCGGCCGCGGGCATCCGGGTCTTCATCTTGTAGGTGCCGGCCTGGATGTTGTTGGTGCGCTTCTCCTTCTTGGCGGCGCGCATGAAGGCATTGCGGGAGGCCACCACGTCCTCGGCCACCAGCAGGTCGCCCATCTGCGACACCGATTCACCCGACTTCACCGTCACCGTGACGTCGCTCTGCCCGGCACCGGTGTAATCGGCGCCCTGATATTCGGTGACCTTGTGGTAGATCAGGAAGCCACCACCGCCGATCACCGCCAGGCTCACGAGCACGGCGATCACCGACTTCAGCCACGATCCCGGCGTGCGGTGGTAGTCCCGCGTCATCGTAATGAGGGGAGGTTGTTCCCCACCGGATGCCGCCGGGCCATGGGGCCCCTCGGCGTCCTCGTCAGCCGCCCGCTTGGGTCCCGCCACCTTGCGATTCCTCCGTCTCGTGACTCACCAGTTCTCCCGGCGCGTGCCCGGATCTCTTTTCCATCTCGATGGCCTGCTCCAGGATGGCCACTGCGGCCGCCTGGTCAATCACCGATCGACGGTGCCGCGAATCACGGCCCGCCGCAGCCAGCCTACGTGTCGCGGCGGCCGTGGTGAGTCGTTCGTCGACCAATCGCACGTCGCGGTGCAACGCCCGCGTGACACGGCGGGCGTTGTCGATCATGGCTGAGGCGGCGATCCCCTGCCGACCGCGCAGGTCGGTGGGCATGCCCATGATGATCTCGAAGGGCTCGTACTCGTCCACCAGCGCCTTCAACCGCTTCATCGTGCCCGATCCGTTCGCCACCGTCTCGACCGGATAGGCCAGCAGGCCGTCACGGTCGCAGGCGGCGACCCCGATGCGGGCCTTGCCCCAGTCCAGGCACAACCTGACGCCGGGGCGCCAGGTGTGCTCCGGGCCGGGGTCGGGGTCGATCGGTTCCTCAGCCCTGGACGACATGGCCAATGGCGTATTCCACCGTGCGCAGCGCCTCGTCGGCCTTGCCGGCATCGGTGCCGCCGCCCTGGGCGAGGTCAGGCTTGCCACCGCCATTGCCGCCCAGCACGCCGGCGCCCTCGCGGACCAACGCGCCGGCGTTCAACCCGCGATCACGCGCGGCCCGGGTGGTTGCCACGACCAGCGCCGGCTTGGTGGCCGAGCCGCCGACCAGGGCCACCACGGCCGACCGGTCACCGAATTGGTCCCTCACCTGGCCGGCCAGCGTGCGCAGCGCGCCGGCGTCGACATCGTGATAGCGCTTGGAGGCGAACGAGACACCCCACATGTCCTTGGCATCCGACACCAGCTGCGGTGCACCGGCCAGCAGTTGGGCCGCCTTCAACTCCGCGATCTGCTTCTGGGCCACCTTGAGCTCCTCGATCAGGGCGCCCACGCGGTCGGTCAGCTGGTCGGGCTGCACCTTGAGCGTCCCGGTGAGCTGATTCACCAGGGCACGCTCGGCCGCCATGTGCTCGAAGGCGTCGGTGCTCACCAGGGCCTCGACACGGCGGGTGCCGGCTCCCACCGACTGCTCGCCGAGCAGGTTCAACATGCCGATCTGGCTGGCGTGCAGCACATGCGTTCCGGCGCACAGCTCGCGGCTCCAGGGCCCGCCCATCTCCACGACGCGCACGATGTCGGGGTACTTCTCCCCGAACATCGCCATGGCGCCCATGCCCTTGGCCTGCGCCAGCGGCATCTGCGTGGCGCTCACCTCGAGGTCGTCGCGGATCGCCGCGTTGCAGCGGGCCTCGATCTCGGCCTTCAGGGCCGCCGACAGGCCATGGGAGGAATTGAAATCGAAGCGCAGGTAGCCGGGCTTGTTGTACGACCCGGCCTGGGTGGCCGTGGGTCCCACCAGTTCGCGCAGCGCCGCATGGATGATGTGCGTTGCCGAGTGGGCCTGGCATGCACCCTGGCGGTGCACTGCGTCAACCATCGCCTGCACCTCATCACCGGGGCGCAGCTCGCCGCCGGCGCGCACGGTGTGCACCACGAGGCCGGGGACCGGACGTTGGACGTCGATGACCTCGAATTCGCCCGCGTCCGACCGCAGCACGCCAGCATCGGCATCCTGACCGCCCATCTCGGCGTAGAAGGGGGTCTCCTCGAGGACGACCTCGCCAAGCTGCCCGGCCCGCAGGTGGTCGACCACGTGGCCGTCCGCGACGAGTCCGCGGACCCTGGTCGGGACGGTCAGCTCGGAATAGCCCACGAAGGGTGTCTCACCACGGTCGCGCAGTTCGCGATAGCTCTCGGCGTCCTGCAGATTGCCCTTCTTCGCCTTCGCGTCGGCCTTGGCGCGTGCCTTCTGCTGGTCCATCAGCGTGCGGAAGGCGGTCTCATCGACGTGCAGGCCCTGCTCGGAGGCCATCTCGAGGGTGAGGTCGATGGGGAAACCGTAGGTGTCATGCAGCTGGAAGGCCTTGTCGCCGCCCAGTTCGTTGGAACCCGCCGCACGTGCCTCGGCCACTGCCATGTCGAACAATTGGGTGCCCGAGTTGAGCGTGCGCTCGAAGCTCTCCGACTCGTTGTCGGCGATGTCCTTGATGCGCTCCCACTGGTCGTCGATCTCGGGGTAGGTGGCATGCATGCACTGACGACTGACGTCGAGCAGTTCGGTGAGCGAGACCTTCTCGACCCCCAACAACCGCATGGAGCGGATCGTGCGGCGCATCAGGCGTCGCAGGACATAGCCGCGGGCCTCATTGCCCGGGGTCACCCCGTCGGTCATCAGCATCAGGGAGGAACGCACGTGGTCGCCCACCACGCGCAGACGCACGTCGTCGGTGTGATCGGCGCCGTAGCGCTTGCCGGCCATCGCGGCGGCCCGCTCGATCACCGGGAAGACCTCGTCGGTCTCGTACATGTTGTCCACGCCCTGCATGAGCAGGGCGATGCGCTCGAGGCCGGCGCCGGTGTCGATGTTGCGGGTCTTCATCGGCCCGGCGATGTCGAAATCCTCCTTGGAGCGCACGGTGCTGAGCTCCTCGGTCTCGAAGACCAGGTTCCAGATCTCCAGGAAGCGATCCTCGTCGGCCTCCGGGCCGCCCTCGGCGCCGTACTTGGGGCCACGGTCGATGTAGATCTCGGAACAGGGGCCACCCGGGCCGGGAACGCCCATGTGCCAGTAGTTGTCCTTCAGTCCACGGCCCTGGATGTGCTCGGGCGGCACGCCCAGTGACAGCCAGGTATCACGTGCCTCCGTGTCACCCTCGGGATAGTCGGGATGGAATCCCGGACCCAGCACGGTGACCCACACCATGTTCGGATCGAAACCGAGGCGTCCCTCCGCCAGGGGGCCGGTGACGAGCTCCCAGGCGAACTCGATGGCCTCCTTCTTGAAGTAGTCCCCGAAGCTGAAATTGCCCAGCATCTGGAAGAAGGTGCCGTGCCGGGTGGTCTTGCCCACCTCTTCGATGTCCAGGGTGCGCACGCACTTCTGGATGCTCGTGGCGCGCTTCCAGGGCGCGGGGAGCTCACCCATCAGATATGGCTTGAACGGCACCATGCCAGCGTTGACGAACAGCAGCGTCGGATCGTTGTAGAGCAGGGATGCGCTGGGCACCTCGGTATGGCCCTTCGACACGAAGAAGTCGACGAAACGGCGACCGATCTCAGCTGCTTTCATGATGTATTTCTCCCGCGCATGGCAATAGTCGGCTCGCCGGGCGCGAACCGCTGGTCAAGACTAGCGCGCGGACACGCCCCCGCCCGGCCCGTCTCCCCGATGTGGGGCGGCGCGCCAGCGGACCGCGACGGGCTCGCAACTACGGGGCCGGTGCCGGGTCACGGCTACCGGACGCGCGGGGTGCCGGCCTCAACCATCGTCGCCCTGATCTGGGCGATCGTGGTCTCGAGGTGGGCGGACTCCCAGGCATTGAGTTCCACCGGCAGGCGACGCTCGATTCCATTGCGTCCGATGATGCACGGCATCGACAGCGCGACATCGTCGAGGTGGCCGTATTCACCACGCAGGGTGGAGCAGACCGGGTGGATCGCCCGTTCGTCCAGCATGACGGTGCGGGCCAGTGACACCGCCGACTGGGCGATTCCCGCATTGGTCCAGCCCTTTGAGTTGAAGACGTCGTAGGCGGCCTGCACGACCTCCTCGCGGATGTCATCGGCGCTCAGGTCCGGATTGATCGGGAACACCGCGGGCAACTCGTCGAATCGGTAGCCCCCCACCGTGAGTCGGCTCAGCACCGGGAACGCGGTGAGGCCGTGCTCACCCATCATGTAGCCCTGCACGCTGCTGGGAGCAACCATGCAGTGGGCCGCAATGATCTGGCGCAGGCGGGTGGAGTCGAGCATGGTGCCGGTTCCGAAGACACGATCGGGCGGATAACCGAATTCGTTCTCGGCGATGTAGACCATCGTGTCGAGCGGATTGGTGATGAGGATGACGATCGCCTCGCGGGTCTGGGAGGCGATGTCGCCCATCACCTGGCGGATCACCTTCGAATTCACCGTGGTGACCAGTGAACGATCCGGTCGACCCGTGGGATCGTCCGGGTCGGGGATGATGCTCGGCCCGGCGGCGCAGATCACCACGTCGGCGTTCTTGTAGTCCTCAATTCCCCCGGAGTGCACGTCAATGGCTGCCATGTGTGGTGCGCCCGTGGCCTGCAGGGAATCCAGCGCCTCCCCGACCGCGACCGACTCGTTCGTGTCGATGACGGCGATCTCGCCGAACAGGCCCATGTGGAGGGCCTCGGTGAGAACCTGCGATCCGACGTGCCCGGCACCGGTGACGACCAGCTTGTTCGACCTCATGACCCTCTATTCCTCGTTGGTGGATGCGCCGACGACCTGCTGGCGACCGATGTGTCAGCCAGTGGGTCCGCGCGACGCCGCGCCGGATCCCGGCTCGTCCTGCTCGTGCAGGATCTCACGAATCGTGGCCAGCCGCTCCCCGATGGCCGCCTCATTGCCGTGGTCGGTCGGCTGGTAGTAGCTGGTGCCCTCCAGATCGTCGGGAAGGTACTGCTGGGGTGCCACGCCATGGGGCCAGTCGTGGGCATAGCGGTATCCGACCCCGTGTCCGTAGTCCTGGGCCGTCGCATAGTGGGCGTCGCGCAGGTGGGCGGGCACTCCCGTGCCCTTGCCCGCCCGCACGTCGTTCATGGCCGCGGTCAGGGCTAGGTAGACGGCATTGGACTTGGGTGCGGTGGCGGCCGCGATGGTGGCCTGGGCCAGGTTGAGCTGTGCCTCGGGCATGCCGATCAGTTGCACGGCCTGGGCGGCGGCCACGGCGGTCTGCAACACCGAGGGGGCCGCCATGCCGATGTCCTCGCTGGCAAGGATCACCAGCCGGCGGGCGATGAAGCGGGGATCCTCCCCCGCGGTGATCATGCGTGCCAGGTAGTGCAGGGCGGCATCCACGTCGGAACCACGCACCGACTTGATGAAGGCGCTGATCACGTCGTAGTGCTGGTCGCCGTCCCGGTCGTAGCGAACGGCGGCACGATCGACGGCACTGGCCACCGAGTCGGTGGTGATCGTGGCCGAATCGGCGGCGCTGGCGCCGGCGGCCGACTCCTCCAGGTAGGTCAGCGCGCGCCGGGCGTCGCCACCGGCGAGCCTCAGCAGGTCGGCACGTGCCTGGTCGTCCAGCGTGTACTCCCTGCCCTCGGGTGTGCGCAGGCCGCGCTCGTCGGTGAGTGCCCGGTCGAGCAGGATCGAGATGTCGTCGGCGGTCAGGGGCTTCAGGGTGAGCAACAAGGAGCGGGACAACAGCGGTGAGATCACCGAGAAGGACGGATTCTCCGTCGTCGCCGCGATGAGCGTCACGATGCGGTTCTCCACCGCCGGCAGGAGCACGTCCTGTTGCGCCTTGGAGAAGCGGTGGACCTCGTCGACGAACAACACGGTGGGTCGTCCGCGGGCCAACTCGCGCCGGGCGATGTCGAGCTCACGGCGCACATCCTTGACCCCGGCGGTGACCGCCGACATTTCCACGAAGCGGCGGTTGGTGGCCCGGGAGACCACGGCGGCAATCGTCGTCTTGCCGACTCCGGGTGGTCCCCACAGGAAGACGCTCATGGCCGCGTGGCCCTCGGCGAGCCGGCGCAGGGGCGACCCGGGGCCCAGCAGGTGCTGCTGCCCGACGATCTCGTCGAGTGAGCGGGGCCGCAGGCGTACCGCCAGGGGTGCGGACGGGTTGACGGCGTCCCCGAGGGAACCCCCGATGCCGGCAGCGGTTCCACCCCCGTGTGGGTCGGCGACGGGGTTGCCGAAAAGGTCCTCACTCATCGGTCGAAGCCTATCGCCGTGCGCCCCTGCCCGACATGGGGCACGGAACCGGACACGTCAACCGGACAGGGCAGGGCCCGGACCGTGGTGGTCCGGACCCTGCCCTGTCGAGGGGTCGTGGCGACTATTCGGCGCTGGTGTCGAGATCAGCCCCGGCGCCCTCCTCGGGCACACCGTCCTTGTCGGAGGCACCGTCCTTCTTGGGGGCCGGCTTGGCATCCACGCCCGCCTCCCGGCGCTGCTGCGCCGAGATCGGGGCGGGTGCCTGGGTCAGCGGGTCGAAGCCGTTGCCGGTCTTCGGGAAGGCAATGACGTCACGGATGGTGTCGAAGCCCCCCAGCAGCATGACGAGGCGGTCCAGGCCGAAGGCAATGCCGCCATGCGGCGGGGCGCCGAACTTGAAGGCGTCCAGCAGGAAGCCGAACTTCTGCTGGGCCTCCTCCTGTGACAGGCCCATCACCTTGAAGACACGCTCCTGCACATCGCGGCGGTGGATACGGATGGATCCGCCACCGACCTCGTTGCCGTTGCAGACGAAGTCATAGCCATAGGACAGGGCCGACCCGGGGTCGGTGTCGAAGCTGTCCATGCTCTCGGGCTTGGGCGAGGTGAAGGCGTGGTGCACCGCCGTCCAGGCACCGGCCCCCACGGCGACATCGCCCTCGGCGACCGCCTCCGAGGTCGGCTTGAACAGCGGGGCGTCGACGACCCAGCAGAACGCCCAGTCCTTGGGGTCGTAGAGCTCGCAGCGGGCGCCGATCTCCAGGCGGGCGGCACCCAACAGCTCCTGGCTGGCCGTACGGGCGCCGGCGGCGAAGAAGATGGCGTCGCCGGGCTTGGCACCCACCTTCTCGGCGATGCCGGCCTTCTCCGTGTCGGAGATGTTCTTCGCGACCGGTCCGCTGAGCTCCCCGGAATCGGTCACGACGATGTATGCCAGTCCCCTGGCACCGCGCTGCTTGGCCCATTCCTGCCAGGCGTCGAACTGGCGGCGCGGTTGCGCGGCGCCCCCGGGCATCACGACGGCGCCCACGTAGGGGGCCTGGAAGACGCGGAAGGGGGTGTCGGCGAAGAAGTCGGTGACCTCGGTGATCTCGTTCCCGAAGCGCAGGTCGGGCTTGTCCGAGCCGTAGCGGTCCATGGCCTCATGCCAGGTGATCCGCCTCATGGGACGGGGCAGGTCGACACCGACCAGCTTCCAGCAGGCAGCCATGACCTCTTCTCCCAGGGCCATCACATCGTCCTGGTCGACGAAGCTCATCTCGACGTCGAGCTGGGTGAACTCGGGCTGGCGATCGGCCCGGAAGTCCTCGTCGCGGTAGCAGCGCGCGATCTGGTAGTAGCGCTCCATGCCGGCCACCATGAGCAGCTGCTTGAACAGCTGGGGGCTCTGGGGCAGCGCGTACCACGATCCGGGCGACAGGCGTGCCGGCACGAGGAAGTCGCGGGCACCCTCGGGGGTCGACCGCGTCAGGGTCGGGGTCTCGATGTCGTAGAAGTCGCGTCCCTCCAGGACCCCCCGGATGGCGTGGGTGACATGCGAGCGCAACACCAGGGCATCGTGCATGCGGGGACGACGCAGGTCGAGGTAGCGGTAGCGCAGGCGCGTGTCCTCGCCGACGTTGGTGTATTCGTCGACCGGGAAGGGCAGCGGGGCGGCGGCGTTGAGCACCTCGAGGTCGGAGATGTTCACCTCGATGTCTCCGGTGGGCATCTCGGGGTTCTCATTGCCCTGCGGCCGGTGCTCGATGACGCCGGTGACGGCGATGCAGTATTCATTGCGCAGGTCGTGGGCTCCCGAGGAAGCGAGCACCTCATCGCGGATGACCACCTGGGCAACGCCGCTGGCGTCGCGCAGGTCGATGAAGGCCACTCCCCCATGATCTCGGCGGTGGGCCACCCAGCCGGCCAGTGTGACGGTTTCGCCCTCATTGGAGGCGCGCAGCGTTCCCGCATCGTGGGTTCGGATCACGGTGATATTCCCTTCTTGCCCCGGCATAGACAGTGCTCGGGCCTGTGGCATTCTTCCACGATCGCCGATCGATTTCTTGTTGCGGGCGCCGGCCGGACGTCGGCGCCGACACCCGGACCGGCTGGTGGCCGGGCCCCACATGGCGCGGCCGCCGGCCCCTGCAGGGAGCCGACGGCCGCATCACGACATGTGGGGGTGGTCAGTCCTCCAGCGCCTTGGGGAACCATTCCTTGACCTGGTTCTCGATGGCCTCGTTGCCGGCGGCGCGCGCGTGCTTGGCGAACACCCAGTCCTTGATGGACCCACCGGCGGACTCATCGATGGCCCGACGGGCCGCCTTGGGGTCACGCAGCACGTTCTCGAGCATCATCGCGGCCTCGGCGTCGGAATTGTAGAGGTAGGGATACCCCGTCGGGACGAGCACCTCGGCCCAGGGCAGCTTCGGCATGACGCCGATGACCCCGGCCACGAGGGCCTCCAGTTCCTCCAGCCCGTAGGCCTCGGCCGTGGCGGTCGACAGGAACGCGGTGGTGTGCGCCAGGGTGCCCCAGTAGCCCTCACGGTCGGCCGACAGCGGGCCCACGGTGGTCCACTTCGCCGACGACATCCGCATCGCCTGGAGGCTGACCAGATCGCGGGGGGCCAACCGGGCCACCATCTGGAGGGGCACCTTCGCGGCGACCTCGGTCACGATCTGCATGAACTGCTGGGGATGCTTCTCGGCGTCGAGGTGGATGCTGGGATACAGCACCTCGGGTACCTCGGTGTCCACGCGGGGCTGCAGCAGGTCGTCACGGATGCCGGGCTGGAACCAGGCGATCTGTGCCGAATTGGCAAGCGCCGGGATGGTCCACCGGTGGGTGAGCTCCGAGACCTCGGCAGCGGTGCGCTCCCCCGAGCACAGGGTCGGGAAGAGTGCATAGCTCAATCCCATGGCGGCGAAGTTCACCTTGTGGTGGTAGTGACGTGGCGGTAGCCACTGGAGGTTCATGATCATCGGCTCCGCGCCGTGGCGGTGCATCACCTGGAAGACGCCCACCGAATCCATCACGTCGAGGTTGATCACCAGATCCTTCTCGGCGTCAAGGTTGATGTCGCGCTTCATCTCGAACCCGTCGCACTGACGATCCTCATAACCGACCAGGCAGGCACCCGGATAGATCTTGAGGAGACGCTCCACCAGGGCACCCGCGCCGCCGCGAATGGCCAGTTTCCCGTCGTCATCAACAATCGGATCGTCAACCATTGCGCCGTACTTGATGGCAATACCCATGCTGGAACTCCGTTGTCCTCGAAGTGACTTCTGATTCGGAAGGCGCTGCGGGCAGGGCGACCTGCCCACACGCACACCCCCTGGCCTTAATGTAACCAGCCGGGGGACGGTTCACACGTCCTGGGGACGCGTGGGCCAGGTTTTTACGCCTGACACGCCCGACAACGATAGTCCTGCCGCAACCGGCCCGCCCGAGCGCCGACACGGGTCAGTGGTGTTCGGCCGCCCTGACCTGCTCGTCGAGGTCGTCGGGGGCCAGATCGGCATCCTGGAAGGCCTCCGACAGGGGCAGCCGCACGCGAAGATCGGTGCCGAGGCAGACCTCGATCAGCCCGGAGTTCATGACGAAGTCCACGACATGTCCGCCGTGGGTGTGTTCATTGTTGACATAGTGCACATGGCACCCGGCCACGTTGATGCCCTGCTCGAACAACGGCGTGCGGAATCCGGCCATCACACCGCTGGTCTGCGTCTGGCGCACCACCGGCTCGTCGCTGGTGGTCTGCGACATCGGGGGGAAGGGCCTCTTCTGGCGACGCACGGTGCGCGTGGTGATCCATTCGAAGTCACCGGTGATGCGCAGCCCGTACAGGTAGTTGGCCGAGACACCCAGGTGGTCGACCAGTTCGCTGAGCTCGGCGCGGGTCAGGGGCCCCTTGATCTCCTCGCTGATACTGGGCACGAAATTGGTGACCGTGGCGAAGGGCGTCAGCTGGTCGAGGCTCGCCCGGGTCACCGAGCCGTCCACGCGCAACTGCCAGGGCACGGAGTCGAGAATGATCATCTCGCCGTCGAGCGCCTCGAAGGTGCCCAACCCGAAGTTGCCGTGGCCGAGCAGCTCGGCCAGGGTCATGTCGCCGTCATAGATGCCGTCGAGCAGTGCGCTCATCAGTGAGGTCTGGAACACCTCATGGCGCACCACCGGGCTGTGCCGGGCACGATGGGCACGGGGTGCCGCACCGCGGGCGGGACGCCTGTGGCCCTGCGGGTCCGAGGTTGCCGTGTTCTTGGCCGTGGTTGTCATGGTCGCCTCCCGATGGCTTGCACATCCACCTCGAGTGTAGGTGTGCCCGCGGTCAGCGACCCGGGCCGCCATCTCGCGGCACGGTCATCTCGCGGGCACGGTGCGGACAGGCCTCACTCGGCCGCGTGCACGCCCGGACGCAGGTCGTCGCGGCTTGGCATCCAGATGTTCGCGTCGGCGGGCTGCTGGTCACCCGAGCGGATGTCCTTCACTTCCCCGATCGGCCCCCCGAACCACACATAGGGGATTCCACGACGGTCCGCATAGCGGATCTGCTTGCCGTACTTGTCGGCCTTGGGCGCCACCTCGCAGCTGACCCCACGGGCACGCAGGGCCGCAGCCACGTCCATGGCGGTCTCCCGGGTCTCCTCGCTGTCGACGGCGACGACCACGCAGGTGGGCACCGACCGCGTGACGCTGAATTCGCCGGCCGCGATGAGCGGGGCGATGAGGCGGGTGACCCCCAGGGAGATCCCCACGCCCGGATAGGTGCTCTTCCCGTCGCTGGCCAGCGAGTCGTAGCGTCCCCCGGAACTGATCGAGCCCATGGACTCGTGGCCCACGAGCTGGGTCTCGTAGACGGCGCCGGTGTAGTAGTCGAGGCCGCGGGCGATGCTCAGGTCGGCGATGATGCGGCCGGGGACGCGCCGATTCGCCTCCTCAATCAGGGTCACGAGTTCGGACAGGCCCTCATCGAGGAGCGGGTCGCTCACGCCCAGGGCCCGCACCTGGTCGACGAAGCCGGTGTCCAGTGAGTGGATCGACGCCAGCGCAACGCAACGACGGGCGGTGTCAGTGTCAAGGCCGAGCTCCGAGCCGAGCAGCTCGACGGTGGCATCGGCACCGATCTTGTCGTACTTGTCCACGATCTGCAGCACCGACAGGGTGTCCTCGACGCCCAGGCCCCGGTAGAAGCCCTCCGAGAGCTTGCGGTTGTTCACGTGCATGAGCACCGGTGGGAGCCCGATCCGGTCGTGCAGCTTCTCGAGGGCCTCCAACATCACCAGCGGAGCCTCGATGTCGTGGTGGGCGGCCAGCTCGCCGCGCCCGACGATGTCGATGTCGGCCTGGGTGAATTCCCGGTAGCGGCCCTCCTGCGGGCGCTCGCCGCGCCAGACCTTCTGGATCTGATAGCGGCGGAAGGGGAATTCGAGGTGCCCCGCATGCTCAAGCACCCAGCGCGCCAACGGCACCGTGAGATCGAAATGCAGCCCCAACTCGGACTTGTCGTGCTCGTCGGCGTGCAGGCGACTCACCGTGTAGACCTCTTTGGTGATGTCGCCCTTGCGGCTGAGCTGGCTCAGTGGCTCCACGGCCCTGGTCTCGACATTGGAGAAGCCATGCAGCTCGAAGGTCTCGCGCAGGGTGTCGAGCACCTCCAGTTCGATGAGCCTCTCGCGGGGAAGGAATTCGGGGAAACCCGACAGCGGCTTGGGGCGAGCCATCAGCTCTGTACCTCCAGATAGGCGTCAGTGAGATAGGGATTCGTGGCGAGCTCGTCGGCCACCGTGGTGAAGGGACCGTGCCCGGGCAGCACCCGGGCCTGCGGGGGCAGTGTCGACACGACGTCACGCAACACGGCACGCATGGTGTGGTCGTCACCCCCCGGGAAATCGGACCGTCCGATGCTACCGGCAAACAGCACGTCACCGGTGAAGACGATCATGTGCTCGTCGCCCTCCAGGCCGAGCAGGACCGAACCGGGGGTGTGTCCCGGCGCCGGGGTGACGCTGAACTCGAAGCCGGCACAGCGCACCGGCACCCCGGCCTCGAAGGTCCGCAGGTCGCGCGGCTCATGGAGTGGGGCATCACCGATCAGTTGATGGAGCTGGCCCGCCATCTGCGGCGACAGCCCCTCGGCGGGATGGGTCATCAGTTCCCGGTCGGCCGGGTGCACCCACACCGGGGCCTGGTGCGCATCGGCCAGGACGGCCGCCTGGGCGCAGTGGTCGATATGGCCATGGGTCAGCAGGATCCCGGCCAGCTGGAAGTCGCGCTGGGCGAGCAGTTCCTCCACGGTCCGTGCGGCGTCCATACCGACGTCGATGGCCACGGCAAGGCCGGCATCCTCGTCGGCGATCACATAGCAATTGGACTGCCAGGCACCGGTCACGAAGTAGGCGATGAACACATTGGCCAGCCTATCGGGCAAGATAAGAGGCATGAGCACTACTGCAGGTCCGACAAGTCACGGACGCGTCGACGCCGATGGAACGGTCTATGTGATCACATCCGCCGGCGAACGCCGAGTCGGTCAGGTTCCCGATGTGGGCCCCGATGAGGCCATGGCATTCTTCGTTCGCCGTTTCCAGGCCCTTGAGACAGAGGCCTCATTGCTGAAGCAGCGGGTGCAGTCAAAGTCCTTGAGCCCGGAGGAGGCACGCAAGCAGCTCAACGCGCTGCGCACGTCGATCCCCGAGGCCAATGCGGTGGGCGACCTGGACGGGCTGCTGGCCAGCCTCGACTCGCTGAATCCCCTGCTGGAGGCCCAGTCGGCCGAACGCAAGGAGGAGCGCGCCCGCCAGCACGCCGAGACCAAGCAGCAGAAGGAAGCGATGGTGGCCCAGGCGGAGAAGCTGGCTGCCGGGAGTGACTGGCGCGGTGGAGTCGACCGATTCCGTCAACTGCTCGAGAAGTGGAAGGCGCTGCCGCGCATCGACCGCACCACCGACGACGAGCTGTGGCACCGCTTCAGCTCGGCCCGCACCACGTACACCAGGCGTCGCAAGACGCAGTTCGCCCGCAACGCCGCCCAGCGTGACGAGGCCAAGAAGCTCAAGCAGGAGATCATCGCGGAGGCCGAACAGCTGGCCGATTCCACCGAATGGAGCGAGACGGCCCGGGAGTTCGCCAGCCTCATGACGCGGTGGAAGGCCGCCGGGGCGGCACCCCGCAATGTCGACGAGAAGCTGTGGAAGCGGTTCCGTGGCCTCCAGGACACCTTCTTCGAGGCACGCAACGCGGTGTTCGCCGAGCAGGACGAGGAATACAAGGCGAATCAGCAGGCCAAGGAGGCCCTGCTCGATGAGGCCGAGAAGACGCTGCTGCCGGTGACCGACGTTGCCGGGGCCCGCACCCAGCTGCGGGAGTTCCTGGCGAAGTTCAACGCCTATGGACGTGTCCCCCGCAATGCGATCCGTCCCATTGACTCCCGTGTGCGCGCCCTGGAGCAGGCGATCAAGGGCGCCGAGGAGAAGGAATGGAAGCGCACCGATCCGGAGGCCCGCGAACGTGCGGCCGACACCGTTGCCATGTTCACCAGCCAGATCGAGAAGATCATTGGTCAGGCCGAGGCAGCCGATGCGCGCGGCGACGCCAAGAAGGCCAAGGAACTGCGCGATTCGGTGACCACCTACCAGAGCTGGCTTGAGCAGGCCCAGAAGGCCCTCGACGAGTTCAGCGCCTGAGACCACGCGTTAAGCACCGATCCGGCCCCACAACCATGGTTGTGGGGCCGGATCGGTGTGCGCTG
>OLOA01000718.1_pt1 | contig 35279 bp, 27 predicted proteins | sample 1672201 | NCBI WGS metagenome assembly OLOA01 (sample SAMEA3136658, study PRJEB25190) | human gut metagenome
GAACTCCCTTGCGGAGTCCAGAGGCAGAGCCTCTGGTGGGGTCAAGGGGCAAAGCCCCTTGGGTCACTCCTTCGCCGCTTCTTCCTTCGCCATGCGGGCGGCGCGCTCCTTCGCGTAAATCGCCATTGCGCATTCAAGGCGCTTCCGCTCCATCTGGCACTCCATGTCGTAGGGCTGGGAGATGTCGCCATGGAAGGCTTCGGCATTCGCCGCGCAGCCGCCGGAGCAGAAGAAACGCGCCCAGCAGTCCCGGCACTTCTCCTTGTTCAACACCGTGTTGTGCGCGAACTTCGCCTGAATGTCGCGGTCGAACGTGCCGTCCAGCACACTGCCCATGCGGTAGCCGTCGCGGCCGACAAACTGGTGGCAGGGGTAAATATCGCCGTCGGGCGTTACCGCAACATACTCGTTGCCCGCGCCGCAGCCGGTCAAACGCTTGCGCAGGCACGGGCCGCCCTCCAAGTCCACCATGAAGTGGAAGAAGTTGAACCACTTGCCGTTCGCGCGGCGATCCATATAAATCTGCGCCAAGCGCTCGTATTCCTCGCGGATTTCGGGCAAATCCTCCTCGCGCAGGGCGTATTCGCACTTCGGATCGGTCACAACCGGCTCGACGCTGATCTGGTCAAAGCCCTGATCCGCCAAATGAAGCACGTCGTTGCCGAAATCCTTGTTAAAGCCGGTAAACGTGCCGCGGACGTAGTATTCCTTGTCGCAGGCATTGCGGCGGCGGACGAACTCCTGCGCCTTGTTCATGATGATGTCATAGCTGCCCTTGCCGTTGATGGTCGGGCGCATCCGGTCATGCACTTCGCGGCGGCCGTCGATGGAGATGACGACGTTGCTCATTTCCTTGTTCAGGAAGTCCATGATTTCGTCGTTCATCAGCACACAGTTCGTCGTCATCGTGAACTTGAAGTGCTTATTCTTCTCCTTCTCGATGGAGCGGCCGTATTCCACCAGCCGCTTGACGACGGGGAAGTTCATCAGCGGTTCGCCGCCGAAGAAGTCCAGCTCCAGATTGACACGCTTGCCGGAGTGCGCCACCAGCCAGTCAATCGCTGCCTTGCCGACCTCGTAGGACAGCAGCTTGCGCTCGCCCATGCAGAAGTCGCCCGTCGCCGCGAAGCAGTACTTGCAGCGCAGGTTGCAGTCATGCGCCGCGTGCAGGCACATGGACTTCACCACGCCCGGCTCGGTCACCTGCTTCACGTCATCATAATTATCCGGGGCATTGAGCGCGCCGAGTTCTTCGAGCTGCTTCAGTTCACCGATAACTTCGTCCAGCTCCTGCGCCGTGTACTTCTCTTTCAGCGCATCCCGAATCTCTTCCGGCGTGTGGTCATTCCACATTTCCAGCACGTCAAACGCCATGTCGTCGATGGCGTGAACAGCGCCGCTGCCTACGTCCAGCAGCATCGGCTGACCAACCGCCTTGAAGGTATGAATCATTGCTATTATTCCTCCTGAGTTAGATAAACCGCAAGGATACTTTTTGCACCCTTGCACCCGAAAAAAGCGAAGGCGCATGATGCCGCCTCCGCCTTTGCCTGTTGCAAACCGGATACGATTGCCAGACGAATCTGGAAAGCGTATTATTACTTCCGGTTGTACAGACGGTTGAGCTTGCCCTCGTTGCCCGCGAGCACGTCGCTGTTTTCCTTGTTGGCGCAGGACTGGTTGGCGACAGTGCAGCTGGTCTTGCAAGCGGACTGGCAGGATGCCTGGCATTCGCCGCAGCCGCCGTGGGCCAGAGAGTTCTTCAGGCAGGGCTTCTGGATGGTTTCGATATGCTTCATAGTTGTAATCCTCCATTTCTTAAAAAGGGGTATATGGGCATTATACACGATTCGGGTTCTAATTGCAATCACTTTCCGGAAATATTCGACACAATCGCGCCGATTATCCCGCCGGTCGCCGTTCCCATAGCAAGATCAGCCAAATATGCCGTCCACGGCGCGCCCTGACCGCTCAGCAGCGCATAGGCCGCCACGCCCAGCGCCATGTACAGCAGCCCAATCAGCGCGCCGCGCAGCAGTCCGCCTTCCTGACCGCGCCCAACGGCGATGTACGTCCCGATAGCGACGGAAACGACCTTCAGCAGCTGGTTGAAGATGCGCACGGTGTCCTCCGTCGGCTTCACCCACTGCATCAGCAGCGCGAAAACCGCCACGACGATGATGGTCGTCAGCATCGCCGCGCCCAGCCCGCGCAGCAGCTGCATCGAGCCGCCGCGTCGCGCGCGCGTCGTCGTCCGGCGCACAGTCTGTGTTCCTGTCATAGGGCAATTCCCCTCCTTCCGATTCGGTAAGGAGGATATGCCCCGCGTCCAGGCGTTATTCCTCTATCCGCTCCACGCGGAAGATGTTCAGCGTGTCCGCATCCGGGCAGGAGAACACCGCTGTGCCGTCCGGCTGACCGGGAATGCTGCCGCCATAGCGGATGATGTCCGCATACAGGAACGCAACGTGCATCGCCATCGGGCAGAGCTGACCGCGCTCGGTGTCAAAATCCCACGAATCGCCGATTTTATGCCCATGATGGCAGGGGCAGCTGCCCTTGCGGTCAATCAGCGTGATGCGCAGGCGCGGGTGCTTCATTCGTCCAGCACCTCCAAGCACGTTTCAATCGGGATGCCGAGGTACTTGTCCTCCTTGTCGCGGTTGCGGTCAATCATCGTGCGCATGGCGTCCATTGCGCGGTGCGTCGATTCCTGAAGCGGCACGCCGTCCACCAGCCGCCCCAGCATCACTGCGGCGAAAATATCGCCCGTGCCGACAAAGCGCACTGGAATGAGGTCGAACGGGATGCGGAAAAATTCGCCCTCCGTGCCGTCATATCCGACGACGCAGTTCTCGCCGTCCACCTTCGCGCTCGTCACGACGACGGATTTCGCGCCCATTTCGTGCAGGCGAATTGTCAGTGCGCGCGCTTCTTCCTCGGTCATGTCCTCGTGATAGGGCACATCCGCCAGATACGCCGCCTCGGTGTAGTTCGGCACGATGCAGTCCGCCACGGCGACCATCTTGCGCATATGGGCGATGGTTTCCTCCCCTACGCCGTTGTACAGCTTGCCCTCGTCGCCCATGATGGGGTCAACAAAGACCAGCGCGCCTTTCTTCGCGGACTGCTCACAGAAATCGGACACCAGCGCAGCCTGTTCCGCTGAAAGAATCATGCCTGTGGACACCACATCAAACGAGAATCCCAGTTCCGCCCAGACTTTCAGCGACTGGCGCATGTATTCCGTCGTTTCCTGAATGTAGAATTTCCCGTAATCCAGCGTGTTGCTCACCAGCGCCGTTGGCAGCGTGTACAGGTGATGTCCCATATGCGACAGCACCGGCATCATTGCGCTCAGCGACACTTTCCCGTAGCCCGCCAGATCATGCACCAGCAGTATATGCTTACTCATCTATCTTCTCCTTTTTTTGGGGGAACGCCAAAGGCTCTGCCTCTGGACTCCGGCAGGGGCGCTGCCCCTGCACCCTGCAAGGGACTTCGTCCCTTGACCCTTTCGCGCGATTGGATTGGTAACACTCTCATGCAGTTTTCGCGTGGTTATCCATAAGAAGTAACGGAAAAATTCAAGCTGCATGGGAGGCGACCGGCGAAGGGGTCAAGGGGGCAACCGCAGGCTTCACCTGTTTTCATTGCCCCCTTGTCGCCTCCGTAGAGGCGAAATCCCTGCGACAATCGCAAGCCGCTATTAAAAGAACAGCCATGCCGTCCCAAAGGACAATCACCTGCGGTGATTAGCCCTTCACCGCAATCGCCTCAATCTCCACCTTCGCATCCCGCGGCAGCTTCGCCACCTGCACACACGCACGCGCCGGCGGATTCTTCGGGAAGAACTTCCCGTAGGCTTCGTTCACCGCGGCAAAGTCGTTCAAATCCTTCAGGAAAATCGTCGTTTTCACGATGTCCGCCAACGTGCAGTCCGCTTCCGCCAGAATCGCGGCAATGTTCTTCATGCACTGCTCTGTCATCTCCCCAATCGTGCCTTCCAGCAGCTCGCCCGTTTCCGGCACAAAATACAGCTGTCCGGACACATACACCGTATTGCCCGCCTGAACGCCCTGCGAATACGGGCCAATCGCGGCGGGTGCGTTTTTCGTCGAAAGAATCTTGTTCATGGAAGAGAATCCCCCTTCATCTTAGTGCGTCAGAAACGCTGTCTGCATTATACCATGATTATGCGTCGAAAACAACACCGGAGGTAGAGAAAACCGCCTCCGTTTTCTCGAAGGCGGCTTTCTCAGGTACCAAATCAAAGGCTGTAGTAATAGAAGATGAGGCACACACCGGCCAGCAGGATGAACGCCAGCCCGACCAGCAGCGGCGCATGCGTGCCCTTGCCGCGGTTGGCTTCCTTCGCCATCTTGTAGTCGTAGTAGTGCTGATGCTTATGCTTTCCGGGCGCGAAAAGCACCAGCAGGTTTCGGAAACCGTAGGAAATGATGTCCAGCACACCTTCGCGCGCCGTGAACGTCAGCAGACCCACACAGGTCAGCAGCGCCCCCGGCACAAAAAGCGCGTCGCACAAACCGCTCAGGATTTCCTCCCGCTCGCTCAGCATCCAGATACTGCGCATCGACGCAACGCCAGCAAATATCAGCGCGCCGATGGCGATGCAAATCCAGTAGGGCATCGCCCGCTTTGATTTTTTCAAAGCCCAAGCTCCTTCTTATACCGTTCAAACTCTTCGTCGTTGCAGTTGATGAAGTGTCCGGGTTTGATTTCCCGCAGGGACGGCTTGTTCACCGAGTAGTCATGCTCCTTCAAGGGCTTGTACTCAATGCGCTGACGATGCTTCTCGTGATGCGGATCCGGGTACGGAATCGCGGACAGCAGCGACTTGGTGTACGGATGCAGCGGATGCTCGAACAGCTCGTCGGAATCCGCCAGCTCCACCAGCTTGCCGTAGTACATGACACCGATGCGGTCGGAGAAGTACTTGACGACGGACAGGTTATGCGCAATAAACATGATGGTCAAGCCCATCTTGTTGCGCAGGTCGTTCAGCAGATTGATAACCTGTGCCTGAATCGACACGTCCAGCGCGGAAATGGGTTCGTCGGCGATGATGAGGTCAGGCTCCAGCACGATGGCGCGGGCAATGCCGATACGCTGGCGCTGGCCGCCGGAGAACTCATGCGGATAGCGATCGGCGTGCTCGCGCACCAGACCAACCAGATCCAGCACCTCGTAAACCTTTTCGTCGATGTACTTTTCGTCCTTGATGCCGCGGATTTTCAGGCCTTCTGCGATAATCTCACGCACAGTCATGCGCGGGTTAATCGAGGCAATCGGGTCTTGGAAAATCATCTGCATCTTGGTCATGATGTTGTCCTTCGCGGCAACCTTCATGTCCTGCTCGTAGCGCGCCTTCCGTTCCTCCAGCGCCTGACCGGACAGCGTCTTGCTGTCTGCCTCAAACGCCGCGGTCAGCTCTGCCTTGCGCTTCTCGCGGTACTTCTCGACGCACTTGCTCTTTTCCACAGAAGATTCCAATGCGTTCGTGCGTGCCTGACGGATTTTCTCCTTCAGTTCCTTGCGCATTTCCTTAATCTTCTGGTCGTATTCCGCCTTCAGCGCCGCCGCCTGTGCCGGATTCTTCTCCGTTTTTTCCTTCAGCGCAGCTTTCATCTGACGCTGCTTTTCCTCGAAGTCGTTTTTCAGGCTGCGAATCAGCACCGGCAGACCGTTCTGCGTGGACGAAATGCGCAGACCCTGGAAGTACACGTCACCCTCGGTCGGGTCGTACAGGTTGATGATGGTGCGGCCCGTCGTGGTCTTGCCGCAGCCGGACTCGCCCACCAGACCAAAGACTTCGCCCTTCTTGATGTAGAAGCTGACATCATCAACAGCCTTGTTGATGTAGTCGCCGCTGCGGAAATACTGCTTCAGGTGATTCACGCGCAGGAGGACGTCGCTTTCTTCCTCAATGCCCGCGTGCTCCAGACGAGCCAGCGTCACCTTGTCCGTGATGGCGTTCATCACACGCGCGATTACCAGCAGCACGATGCCAACCAGCCACAGCCACACCCAGCGCGCCGCCAGCCACCACAGCGCAATCACCAGCGAAATGGCGTTGCTGTCATCAGACTTCTTGACGGTCGTTTCTGCCAGAGACTTCAGCGCCGTCTGGTAGGTCGGCGCTGCCGCCACGGACACCTGAACCGCCTTCAGCAGGCTGCTGAGCGAGCCGTCAAAGTCTTCGCTCTGCACCCGCTCCAACAGCGTCGTCGCGAACACATCCAGCGTGCCGAGGTTTTCGCTCGGATAGCGTGCCTGAAGCGCCTCGTACTTGCTCTGCACGAACGCTTCCAAGTCAATCGCTTCGCCCTGCTTCTTCTGCTCCACCAGCGCGGCAAACTCGTCGCGGATATCCTCCGTGTCGACGCGCTCCAGCGTGCGCTGCTCCGCCAGTGCAGCGGCGTAGTCCTCAAAGCTCAGTGCATTCAGATATTTCTTCATGGAAGCCGGCTTGTTGCCCGCATCCACCGACGCACGAACCATCGTCGTCAGCGTTTCCACAAATTCCAGATAGCTGCCTGCTTCTTCGCCGTGCTCCTGCGCAAACGTTTCGTAGAACGCTGCAACATCCGGCTCGGTATTGGCGGTGGCAATCTTAATCGGCTTGCCCTTGGGCGCCGCCGGCGTCATGACTTTGTTCAGGTAGTCAAACGATTCCGCCAGCAGGCGGCTGTCGCTGCCGCTTTCCTGCTGCTCATAGAGCGTCAGATACGCATCCACGTCGAAATTCTGATCGAAATCAGCGCAGAAAGCATCCAGCTTCTGCTTGGACAGCGCGTCCTGCCCCGCTGCCAGTTCATTCACCCACGTCGTATAGAACGTCAGCGCGCGATTCTGGCGCACGTCCCCGCCCAGCGTCTTGGTGGACGCGGCATCAATCATGGCGGAGAAATACTGCTTGTCGAACCAAGCGCGCGTAACCACGGAAGCGTTCTGCTGATAAGAGCGCAGCGCCCCCGATAGCGTAGACCATCCCGCACCGTCATTCGCCACAACATAGATGCTCATTACGATGGCGATGGCCATAACCACCAGCCCAATCGTTTTCAGCACCGAGGCGATTCCCTTTGCGATTTTCATGCTTCGGCGGCTCCTTTCTTCGCGTTCTGCAAGGCTTCTGCTGCCTCTCGTTCGGCCTGCTCCTTCTTCATGCGTTCAATGCGTTCCACCACAATCGCCGGCGGATTTACCTTCGGCGCGTTCGGATGCAGCAGCCACGTTGCCGCCATATGCGTCTCGCTGACATGGAACATCGGCGGCTGTTCCTCAAAGTCGATTTCCATTGCGTACTTGTTGCGCGCGGCGAAAGCATCGCCCTTCGGCGGCAGAATCATATCCGGCGGCGTACCGGGGATAGCTTCCAGCTTCTCGCGCGTCTCCAAGTCCGGCATGGAGGACAGCAGCGCCCATGTATACGGGTGGCGCGGGTCGTAGAACACATCATCCGCCGTGCCGTACTCGACAATCTTGCCGGCGTACATGATGGCAATGCGGTCCGCCATGTTCGCCACAACGCCAAGGTCATGCGTGATGAAGATGACCGACAGGCGGCGTTCCTTCTTCAGGCGGTTAATCAGCTCCAGAATCTGCGCCTGAATGGTCACGTCCAATGCGGTTGTCGGTTCATCGCAGATGAGGATATCCGGGTTCGCGGACAGCGCAATAGCGATAACAATGCGCTGACGCATACCGCCGGAGAACTCAAAGGGATACTGATAGAAGCGCTTGTGCGGTTCCGGAATACCAACTTCCTTCATCAATTCGATGGCGCGGTGGCGTGCCATACCCTTGGTGAGCTTGAAGGCATAATCCTGCGCGCGCGCCTTCATGTAGTCCACCATTTCCACCGCCAGCACGTCAAAGTCCTTCGTCTCACTCGCCGCGATGAGTTCCTCAAAGTGCTTCAGCAGGCTCTGGGTCATTTCGCAGAGGTTGTGCTGCGCCATATCCGCGTCAATCAGGTTTTTCGGGATGACGGACGGCGGATTCTTGCCCTTCGCCTTCTGCGCCTCAAACTTCTTCTGCTCGCGGGCGTAGCGCTTTTCTTCCTTCGGATTGTGCGTCTTGGAGCGGGCATAGCGGTCGATGTAGGACTGTGCACCCGAACGGTAGACGTACGCCTGATTGTCCTTATCCAGCTGCAGCTTGTCGATGGCTGCTTCAACCGCCGCAGCCGATTTGTGCAGCGCTTCCTTGCATTCGCCCTCGTTCAGCGGCTTTTGCTGATAGACCTTCAGGGCGCTGCGGAGCGTATCCACCGCCGCCTGCTGCGATTTCGCCGCCTGCTGGCTGGAGTACTGGAGCGCGTGAGCAATGTCCTGCAAGAAGTCAATCATGAACTCGCGGTCGAGCGTTTCGCGCGCCATCTGGTTCAGCTCGGTGATGGACTGCTTTTTCGGGTCGGGCGTTTTGCCACTCGCCGCCAGATAGCCGATGCAGAAGAAGTTCGGCTCCTGCGCATTCACCATCGCGCCCAGCTTAGCGGTCATGTCCGCCATCAGCGCGCGCATTTCGCTTTCGCGGCGGCGCGTGTAGTTCTTCTGGAAGCCTTCCAGCGCCGTATGCCACTTCGCGATTTCCGGGTCATTCTCATCGAAGGTGTACGGATCGAAGATATGCTTCAGGGACTTGCGGATGCGGCCGCAGATTTCGCGGACATCCTTGTCCTTGCTCGTCAGGATGGCATTGTCGATTTCGTCCAAGCCATCCATGCACTCGACGATGGATTCCATTGCTTCCTTATAGGTATATTCCATCTTCAGCCCAACGGAAGCAAAGTGGTCGAACTGCTTCGTTTTGGCGTGGATGGCTTCGCGCGCCTGTGCGCCCTGTCCGCGCGCCTCGGCATCCGCCACCATCGTCTTTTCGAGCTGCGCCAGCAGGCTGTTGAAGCGTTCCTTGCCATCGCGGCGGCGTTCCTTGTTGTTCAGCAGCATGGCTTCCGTCAGCTGCTTGCCGATGCGCATGATGGGGTTCAGGGCGCTCAGCGGGTCTTGGAACACCATGGCCAGCTTATGGCCGCGCAGGGTGTGGAACTCTTCTTCCGGAATCTTCAGCAAATCCTTGCCGTCGTAGATGATTTCGCCCGCATCCACCATGGCGTTGCCCGCCAGAATGCCCATGATAGCACGGGTGGTGACGGACTTGCCGGAACCGGATTCACCGGCGATGGCGAGCGTTTCGCCTTCCTCCAGATTGAAGGAAATATCGCGCACTGCGCGAACCGCACCGTTGTTTGTGCGGAAGGAGATGGTCAAGTTTCGGACTTCCAGCTTTGCCATATCAGTCGTCCGCTCCTCTCAACGAAGGATTCAGCGCGTCGCGCAGGCCATTACCAAACAGGTTGAAAGCAATTTCCAAAATGGCGATGAAGATTGCCGGGAACATGATGATGTGGGGATAGGTGCTCAAGTACGCCTGACCGCCGGAAAGCAGCGTGCCAATGGAGGTCAGCGACGACGTTTCCAGATTGATGATGTGCAGGTAGCTGAGCATGGATTCGGAGAAAATGACGCCGGGGATGGTCATGACCGCGCCGGTCACGATGGTGCCCAGGCTGTTCGGGAAGATGTGCTTGAAAATCAAGCGAGCGTCGGATGCGCCCAGCGTGCGCGCCGCCAAGACGTATTCCTGACCCTTGAAGCGGTAGAACTGCGTACGCACACGCGCCGCCGTACCAACCCAGCCGGTCAAGACGAAAGCGAACAGCAGGGATGGCAGCACGCCCACCTTTTCCGCCAAGTGCAGCTGGAACAGGGTTGCGACGACCATGAACGGCACGCTGTTCAGCACGTCGGAGATACGCTCCATCACCATGTCAACCGCGCCGCCGTAGTAGCCCTCGATGGAGCCGTACAGCACGCCGAGGATGAAGTTGATGCTCGCCACAACGATGGAGAGCAGGAAACTCAGGCGCGCGCCGACTGCCAAGCAGGTGAAAATATCCTGCCCGTAGTTGTTCGTGCCGAAAATGAACGTGGGTTCATAGCCGTTGACATAGCGGAAGTACTCCAGATAGTGCACACGCACGCGGTAGCCAGTCTGGTTCTTCTGGGCGTAGGTGTACCACTGCCCATCCGCGCCGTCGTCGCCGGCAATGCGCTTGCTGTTGTAGTTCGCCTTGTTCGGGTTGTCGGACGTGAGGTAGTTCGGAATCAGGCTGCCGTTTTCATCCAGCGCCGGATCACCGTTGGTGTTCACGCTCTCGTCCTTGAGCTGGTACCAGAAGTTCGCGCCGCCGTTGCCCATCATGTACTGCGAATTGTGGGTCTTCTGCAGCGGGTAGATGACCTGAATGTCCTTCTCGTTCTGATACGCCATCAGGTTGTTGTATTCCGTTTCGCTCAGGTTGACATACGCGAAGCCGACCAGCGCGTAGGAATCCACGCGCAGGTTGTAGTACTTCACGCCATTGGCATCGGTGTAGTCGTCATATACCTTCTTCACGACCGGTACGCCCGTTTCCTGCCCGATGGCGTTATAGTAATGGTAGCCGATTTCGCTGACCTTTTCCTTGCGCGCGCCATCCCAGAAACCCGCGTTTGCAAACAGCGAGTTCTTCGGCAGCACCGACTTGTAGTAGCCGTCACGGAACTGCACCGTGTACGGCGACACAAACGGCGTGATGATGGCAAACAGCAGCAGGAAGACAATCAGGCAGAATGCCACGACGGAGGACTTGTTCTTGCGGAAGCGCAGCCATGCATCGCCCAGATAGCTGACGGACTTGGTCTGCAGCTTTTCGTCGTGGATGCGCTCGTCCTTTTGGACAAACTTAAACTTTTCCTTCGGGATTTCCGGATACAGATTCTTTTCCATCATTTCTTCGACCCCATTCTGATGCGCGGGTCAATAAACCCGTAGCTGATGTCAATGACAATGCCCGAAACCAGGCCAATTGCCGTATAGAACACGTTCAGCGCCATGAAGAAATTATAATCGCGGACATTGATGGAGTTGATATACAGGTTGCCGATACCGGGAATGCCGAAGATGTTCTCGATAATCATCGAGCCGCCCAGAATACCGATGAACTCACCGATAATCATCGGCAGGATGACGACCATTGCGTTGCGCAGCGCGTGACGGGAAATTGCCTGTGCCTTGGTCAGACCTTTCGTGCGCGCCAGCAGCATGTAGTCACCGGTCAGCACCTCGCTCAGCTCCGCACGGGTGTAGCGCGTCAGGCCTGCCACAACGCCGAAGCCCAGCGACAGCACTGCCGGAATCAGCGATACAAACATTGTCCAGCTGAATAGTGACCCTGCCTGTGACAAGCTTGCTGCCTGCAAGGGGAACCAGCCGAGCTTGAAGCACAGGAAATACTGCACAAGAAAGGCGTACACATAGCTTGGCACCGAGATGAAGACCATGACCATGGTGGAGATGAGGTTATCCTGCCACTTGTTCTTCTTCAGCGCCGCGTAGATGCCAAAGACAAGACCCAGCGGGATAGCAATCAGGATAGAATACAGGTTGACCAGCACCGTGTAGGGCAGCTTCTGCATCATGACAGCCCAAACACCCATGCCTTCATACATCTGCTCGCCGACGCCCCAGTCCCATTCGGTCAGGATGCTCTTCAGGTACAGGAAGTACTGCACCATGATCGGCTTGTTGTAGCCCATCTTTTCGCGCTTGGCGAGCACGAGGTTGATGTCGCGGCCCATTTCGCGGACGGCGGGCAGCGGCAGCAGCTTAATCAGGATAAAGCACATGGTCATGATGATGAACAGCACCAGGAACATGTACAGGACACGCTTGATGATGTATCGTGTCATACCATTTTTGGACATTCCACGTTACCTCCGTTTTTCATATTGAGCGGAAGGGGCGGGAAACCCTGCTGCCCCCCTGCTTCCGGCCGTCAGAGTGCGTCGCCCCACCCGTGACGGGGTCGCGGAGGATGCGGCTGGAGATGCGCATCACCGCGGACTGGGCTTGCCTGACTGGATTGAATCCCTATTGGGCATTTCTTAAGGAATCACTATTCTGTACTTTTCTCTTTGGAATCATAGCGTCCCCTTAAGAAACGCCCGAAAATCAACCGTTTTTTAACACGCACATCGGGCATGGGGGTCAAAAGGCCCCCATGCCCGTGCCGAGTTTCAGAGAATCACGGCAAATGTGCGCCTTGAATTAGTATTCCAGGGTGTTGTTGGCAATGTAGTCCGCCCACTCAGCGTCATCGTAGTTGTACGTCATGTACTGGATGCCGCCGAAGCCGATCAGCGTGACGTAGGAATCAACAACGGTGTTCACCTTCTGGGAGTTCATGCTCGCGGTGTTGCGGTAGTAGATGGAGGAGCAGGGATACCAGTTCATGAACGCGCCTTCGACAGCGGTCGCAAACTGCAGACGAGTGTCGTAGGTGTAATCAGTGAACTTGCCCAGCTTTTCCTCGATGGACGGAACGTTCTGGCTGTTGCACCAGTTCGCCCAGTTCTGCAGGGTGTCGGTGATTTCGCCAACGCCTTCCACATTGTAAACAATGTCGATGGTGGTGGTGTCATAGCCGTATTCGTTCTGGTTGCCGCCGCCGAACGCATCGTCGGTGTAGCAGTTGCCGAACACGCCGAAGGGAGACATCGTCGCGCCGCCCCAAGTGGTGAAGATCATGTCCGCGTTGCCGGACTGCATGGTTTCGTAGTAGTCGGTGTCCACGGTCATGGTCATTTCGACCTTGCCTTCAAACGGCGTGCCAACGCAAGCGTTCTTCAGCGCGGCGTTCAGGTAGTTGAACATGTTGACGTAGATAGCGTCGCTCTGGTACACGCGCAGGTCAATCTTGATGTCGCTGGTGCCATCGTAGATGCCGGCAGCAACAGCCTTGTCATACGCAACCGCCATCAGCGCGCGCGCCTTTTCGACCTCGTAGCCGGTCATGGCTTCGTACGCTTCGTCGAGGGTGTCGTAGTCGCCGCCCTCGCCCCAGGTCAGGTCGAACAGACGGCAGAGGACTGCCTTCGCGGGTTCGCTGTCACGATACAGCGCGCCGGTGAAGGGGTCGTAGCAGTACAGTTCGTTGATCAGGCCAAAGCCAGCCGTGCCAGCCGCGGTGAAGGAGGAAGCAAATTCCTTACGGTCATAGGAGTAAGAAATCGCCTGACGGAATTCCGGGATCACCAGAACCTGACTATTGGTGCCGTGAGACAGCAGCTTCTCATAGTCGGTGTTCATGGTCAGCTTGGTGGTGTAGCCGTTGTTCGGGCCGTACTTGATGTACTTGCTGTTGCCGTACTTCTTCAGGTCGTCCGCCTGCAGAGCGATTTCATCAATCTCGCCCTTTTCAAACGCCAGCACCTGAGTCGCGTGGTCGGCAATGCAGGTCACCTTGTAGTTGTCCGTCTGATACTGACCGACGTGGTTGCCGTCATGATAGCCATACCAGTTGTCATTGCGGGTCAGGGTGTATTCCTTGTCCAGTTCGAAGGAAGACAGCTTGTACGGGCCGTAGGAAACCGTGTCCTCCACGGAACGGCCGTATCTGGTCTTCACTTCGTCCGCTTCTTCCTCGGTGGCAACTTCCTTGCCGTCCTTGTAGAAGGTCTTGCAGGCTTCGTAAACGGGCTTGTAGACCAGGTAGGAGGAAGACAGGTTGTAGGGCACATAGAAGTTCGCTTCGTTCACGGGGCTGGCCAGGATGAAGTCAACGGTGTAATCGTCAACCTTCTTGAAGCCAACTTCGTCCCACGTTGCGGCATCCGCGATGCTGGCGGTGTACAGGTACTGAGCCTGCATGGACTCATACTGCTGACCCGCGGCGAAGTAGTTGTCAAACAGGTACTTCGCGGAGACCCACGCTTCGGCAGCGGTTTCGTCTTCAACAGAAGCATCGCGGTACATCGTGTCGTCCGCAATGTTCACATACTGCGGCGCGGGATTGCCCTCCGCGTCCAGCGCGCCGACCATGCCCCAAGCGCTCATGTCGAGGTACACATCGGTGCCGGCGGCAATGAGGTTCTCGGCAGTGTCTGCAATCAGGTCATAGGTCGTCTTGCCCGCGTAGAGGTAGTTCTTCGCGTTGTAGATGACGAACTCGCCAGCATAGTAGCTGTCAGCGCGGCGATTCAGCATCTTCGGGTTGAGCAGCTGCTGCATGGAGTACACATAGTCATCAGCGGTGATGGGGGTGCCATCTTCCCACTTGGCGAGCTTGTTCAGCGCGATACGCCAAGCCTTGGCGGTCTCGCCTTCCTTCACGCCGTACTGACCGACATACTCAGCAGTCACGTCCACCGGCATTTCAGCAGCCAGTTCGGGCATGACGGAGTAGCCGTCCTTTTCAGAATTCAGAACGAAGGTGTAGAAACCAGAGCTGACATAGCTCAAAATATCAGAGTCTTCGTTCGTTTCCCAGGACAGCGGGTCCCAGTTCAGAGAAGAGTTAATGCCGGGAGTGTAGCCATTGTAGGTGTACACCTTTTCATCGGTGTAATCCTTGCCAGCTTCGCCGACATACTGATCGGTAGAAACCGTCTGCGCGCTCCCCTCGCTCTTTTCCAGCGTGACAGTGCCCGCGTTGTACACGCGCTCACCGACATCGTAGGAATCAGCAGGCGTGAACGTGCCTTCTGCCAGCGCAGCCGCACTCAGCATCATGCACGCAGACAGGACCAGAGAGAGAATCTTCTTCATGGTCTAACCCCTCCAATAAATTTCGTATCAAATGACACGATGCAAATGATACGTTGATATTCATTATAGAGGAATTGACGCAAGGTTGTCAAGGGCTTGCCGCTTGCAATTTTTGACCAATCTTCCTGCAAAATTCCCCACTTTCACAGCAATTCCTTGATTCGACGATGTGAAATCGTTTTCGAACCAAAATTGTTTTTTCTTTGTTTTTTTCGTTCTTTGCCTTGATTTCTCTGCCTTTGCGCCATACTTGACGTTTCCCGTTTTTTCACCTATACTATCCTGTGCAGCGAAAGGAGAATTCCTTTATTATGAATATTGACTTGACCCATGGTTCGATTTTCCGCGGACTGCTCCGTTTTTCTCTGCCACTGATGGCGGGCAATCTGCTCCAGCAGCTTTATAACCTTGTGGACACCTTCGTCGTCGGGCGATACTGCGGTGAAATCGCCCTTGCCGCCGTCGGCAGCGCGTTTTCCGTCATGATTCTGCTCACGAGCATCGTCACCGGGCTGTGCATGGGCAGCGGCGTGGTTGTCAGCCAGCTTTTCGGGCAGGAAGACAATGCCGGCGTGCGCAAAGCGGTCGGCAATGCGTTTGTGCTGATTGCGGGCGTATCAGCGCTGCTGACTGTCCTGTCCTACGCGCTCCTGCCCGTCATGATGACGCTCCTGCGCATTCCGCCTGAAGCACAGGGTGTTCTCTCCCGTTACCTCTTGATTGTGTTCATCGGCATCATCCCGACGTTCCTGTATAACTTCGGGGCGTGTATGCTCCGCGCCGTTGGCAATTCAACCGCGCCGCTGGTTTTCCTGCTGATTTCGTCGCTGACGAACGTCGCGCTGGACTTTCTGTTCGTGGCGGTGCTGCCGTGGGGCGTGGCGGGTGCTGCCGTCGCGACGCTCATTTCGCAAGTACTGTCCGGTTTCCTGTGCTTAGGTTATGTGCTCTTCCGCGTTCCGGCGCTGACGCCCTCTCAGCACGACCTGCGCCCCGACCGCGCGCTGTTCAGGCGCATCTTCTCCGTCTCTGCCATGACCAGCATTCAGCAGTCCATCATGAATTTCGGCATCCTGTGTGTCCAGAGTCTCGTGAACAGCTTCGGTCTGGCAGCAATGGCGGCATTCACCGCCGGCGTGAAGATTGACTCGCTGGCGTACAGCCCCGCGCAGGACTTCGGCAACGGCTTCGCGACCTTCGTCGCCCAGAATCAGGGGGCGAATCAGCCGCAGCGCCTCCGTCACGGCATCCGCACAGCGTTCCTGCTTTCCGGCGGCTTCTGCCTGATTGTTTCCACGCTCGTGGCGATTTTCGCCGAGCCGCTGCTGCTTGTGTTCCTCGAGAATGCATCGGCGGAGTCTCTTTCCATCGGCGTAACGTACCTGCGCACCGAGGGGCTGTGCTACATCGGCATCGGCTTCCTGTTCCTGCTTTATGCCATTTTCCGCGGTTTGGAGCAGGCGGGCATGAGCATCGTCCTGACGGTGCTTTCGCTTGGGCTGCGCGTTGTGCTGTCCTACGCCTTCGCGCCGCATTTCGGCATGATGGCGATTTGGCTGGCAATTCCGGCGGGCTGGCTGATTGCGGATATTGTCGGTTTCGTTGCCATGGGGCGGCGCGGACTAATGCGTTCCGCTTCCAATAAAACGGGCAAAAGTGCCTGCTGACATCGGGATGGATTCGCCGCTTTGTGACAAGTTTGTAACACCTGCGCGCGCGCCCCTTGACGAATCCGACTCGGCGTTGTATGATGGGGATACTCAATAACGAAAGGATTGTGCGGAGCGGGTATGAAGAAGGAAACGAATCCCAAGGCGAAGCGGAATGGCCTGTGGTGCAATGTGCTGATTGTGGCAGCGCTGCTGCTGATTGTGGCGGTGCTGATGGTTGTGCTGCGGCGGAACGCGCCCGCGAATGTAGACGCCAATGTGCCTTTGCTGCCCCTGACCGCAACAGATGCGCCGACCGAGGCTCCGACAGAGCTTGCGACCAGCACACCGGAGGCAGCGGCGACCCCCGAAATCACCGCGGCACCGGAAGCGACTGCCGCGCCGGAAGTCACAGACGTCCCCGAAGTCACCGCCACCCCCGACCTGTCGCAGGTGAAAGCATTCCTCGTCGTCACCGTCGGTGACAAAACGTATCAGCCGATTCCGCTGACCGAAGAGGGCTATTATCGCCTCCGCCACGGCGACTGCATCAACATCGTCCATGTCACCCCGACAAGCATCGACATGCACGAGGCGAACTGCGACAATCAGGATTGCGTGGAGCAGGGCGAAGTGACGCTGGAAAACAAAGGTGAGCGCATTCTGGGCAACATGATTATCTGTCTGCCGAATCAGGTGACGCTCCAGCTGTACAGCCGCGACGAATTGATGGACTGGCTGACGACCGTGCAGGAGGACGCAGCAAATGAATAAGCAGCAAATCACCACAAAGCAGCTTGCGCTGTGCAGTGTGCTGCTGACGCTGATGCTGGTGCTGGGCTGGGTGGAGAGCCTGTTTCCGCCGCTGCTGGGCGTACCGGGCATCAAGCTGGGTTTAAGCAACGGCGTGCTGATTTTCGCGGTCTACATGCTGTCCCTGCCGACGGCGTGGGTGCTGATGCTGCTGAAAGTGGTGCTGTCCTCGCTGTTTTTAGGCGGCGTAGCGGCACTGCCGTACGCACTGGCAGGCGGTGTGCTGTCGCTGGCAAGCATGTGTCTCCTTTCGCGCATGAAGTGGATGCACCCGGTCACGGTCAGCATTGTCGGCGGCGTGATGCACAACGTCGGGCAAATCGTGATGGCAATGATTATCCTCCACACGTCGCAATTGGCGTACTACATGGCTGTCCTAATGCTCAGCGGCATTCTCTTCGGCGCGCTGACCGGCGTGAGCGCCACGCTGGTGATGAAGCACATGAAGCACATGAAGCAGTGGAAGTGACCCCGAAGGTTTCCAACAGGCGAGTGGAAAACCCTTTGTTCTCCTCCGCAGAGACGAAATCCCTGCGCATCAAAACCAATAATACAATGATAGAAAAGCAGGACTACCTCCACGCCGGAGACAGCCCTGCTTTTTGTTGTGCGAAAGAAGCCATCAGAAGAAAAGGAAACGCTTCTTCTGATACGGCTCGCTTGATATGCCCTTGAAATCATAGCCCGTCGCGGCAATCGCAGCTTTCACCTGCGCTTCGTCCAGCGGATTTTCGGAAATGACCACCGTTTCACCCTTGCCGTGGGAGGAAGTCACCTTCTTGACCGCCGGGAAAGCCTTGCGGATTGCGTCATTGACATGGCTCTCGCACATGCCGCACATCATGCCGTCAATTTTCAGCGTCGTTTTTATCATCAGCCCTCATCCTTTCGATGAATGTAATATACCCCATCGGGGTATCTGAATGATAGCACCAGCGCGGCGGATTGTCAAGCGGTTTCGTTCGATGTGACTAACTTTTTAAGGTAACACCGCACAAATGAGGTGGTCGGCTGGCGAATGGATTTTTCGTCAGATGCAAATGCAAATTTCGAAGGTTTACTGGCGGTAAATCGAGGAATTTGCATGCCGCAGATGGCGGAAAAGACATCGCCAGACGCACCGCCGAATTGTGCAGTGGTGCCTTAGCGGATGCCCGACCAGAGCGCGTCATTTTCCGCTTGAAACGCTTCCCTCAGCGCATTTTCATCTTCAGTAGATACATCCTGTTCAAAAATCAGGATGCCGTCCATATCCGGATCATGTTCCCAGACCTGCAGGGTCAGCACATCATTGTAGTGCCGGACGGTATAACCATCCGCGTCGAACGTCCAATCCTCTTTCTCTTCGCCAACCGCCCAGCGCAGCAGCACCGCCTCCGTCCCCTCAAAACGGTACAGCGTTTCTCTGTGAATGCCGCCCGCCAAGCCGCCGTTCACAGAACTCCTTACAATCTTGTGTTCCGCATCAAGGTCGTAATTCGTGAACGTCAGCGGACAGAGAACATACTGTTCGCCATCAAAAATGAAAAACTGGTAGACGAAATTGCTCGCGCCGCGCTGTGTCAGTATCACCACATCGTTGATGCCGTCGAAGTTGACATCCGCATAGGAAAGGCACGGGTCTTTCTCGCCGGACACGAAGCAGAGTTCCTGCCCGTTGTCCGCAATCAGGCGGTGGATGTACTCGTTCTCCGTCGTCTGCCCGATAATTTCCGCGCGGACAGGGGCGATGGTCATCAGGAGAAGCAAGGCAAGCAGGCAGAAACGGGAAATACAGTTCTTCATAAAGAATACTCCTTTCGCATGGGTGTGCTAATGAAAGAACGAATACGGGGCGGCAATTCATCCGCAGAAAAAAAGGAAATTTCTTCATCGTCTGAAATGGAAATGCTTGCAAATTACTGATGTTTGCGTTATAATGAAAATGGTAATTTATGATTCATACTATTTCCAGATAAGAATGCGCCAAGATGCGCGGCGAATTTTTCATTCTGGCTAACGTGAATGGAACGCAGCGTAGCAGCGCTACGCTAAGTGGAATGAGCGGACGCCAGAAGGGAAAAGGCGCAAGCAGATGGCGCAGGTGAATCTGGAAATAGTATCAAGGTTTCTTGCTGGGGAAGCGGGGAAAGGGGTGTTTGCCACGGCGCACGAAGGAGCAGCGCAATACTGCCGCAAAGTGGACAAGCGTGAAATTCCGGTCTGTCCGATTTTAGGGGTCAATATTGCAGTCATCAACATGAATTGGCTGCTGAAATATTTGGCGCAGAATATTCATCAATTGCAGGGAGATTACATCTGCGTATCGAATGTACATACAACCGTCGTCAGTTACGAGGATGCGGACTACCGTGCCGTGCAGAACGGCGGTTTGATGGCGATTCCGGATGGCAATCCGCTGGCGCAGGAGGCGCGGCGGCGCGGGTATCCGCAGATTCAGCGGACAACCGGGCCTGACCTGATGATGGAGGTCTTTCGGCAGTCCACGGCACACGGCTGGCGGCATTATTTCTACGGCAGCACGCAGGAAGTGCAGGAGAAAATGATTGCGCGCCTGCAGCAGGAGTATCCGGGACTGGTAATTGCGGGCACAGACGCGCCGCCCTTCCGCGAACTGACACCGGAGGAAGATGCGCTTGCCGTGGCGCGCATCAATCAGGCGCAGCCGGATTTTGTGTGGGTCGGGCTGGGAGCGCCGAAGCAGGAGCGCTGGATGGCGGCGCACCAAGGGCGTGTGCATGGGTTGATGATTGGCGTCGGCGCAGGCTTTGATTTCTTTTCGGGCAACGTGAGGCGCGCCCCGTTATGGATGCAGAAGCACAGCCTGGAATGGCTCTATCGCCTGATGCAAGACCCGAAGCGGCTATTCCAGCGCTACTGGAGCACGAATCTGAAATTCATCTGGAACGCGACCATCAGGAGAAAGTAAATGCAGCAAGCGACAAAACAGCCCGCTGTACTGCTGGTACACGACTATTATCAGGTTCCCGGCGGCGAGGATGTCGTTGTGGCGAACGAGAAGCACCTGCTGGAAACGCACGGTCACGCTGCGGCGCTGTATGCGCGGCGGAACGAGGAAATTTCGCGCATGGGAGCACTGGAGAAAATCCGCAGTGCGCTGGGGATGTTTTTCAGCATCCGTACATACCGCGAGGTTCGGCGGAGCATCCGCGAAAACCGGATTTCGCTGGTGCATGTGCACAACACGCTGCCGCTGATTGGCCCGGCAGTGTATTACGCGGCATTGCGCGAGAGCGTTCCCGTGGTGCAGACGGTGCACAACTTCCGTCTGCTCTGCCCGAACGCGCTTTTCTACCGCGACGGCCATATCTGCGAGGACTGCACGAAAAAGGGGCTGCACTGCGCGGTGAAGCACCGCTGCTACCGCGGCAGCCGCCTGCAGACGGTGCTCTGCGTGCTCAGCACACGTTTGCACCGCGCCCTCAAAACGTACAGCCGCCTGCATTACATCACCCTGACGGACTTCAACCGTCAGAAGCTGCTGGCGCTTGAGCAGATTCCGCCGGAAAACGTGTCCGTAAAGCCGAACTTTGTGGAACCGTCGGAGACGATTGTGCCATACGCGGCGCGCGAAAATCAGGTGGTGTACATCGGTCGGCTGGATGCGCTCAAGGGCATTCGGCTGCTGCTGGAAGCGTGGGCGCGCTACGAGCGTTCAGGCGGGGGCATGAAGCTGATCATCTGCGGTACAGGGCCGGAGGAAGCATGGTGTCGCGAATATCTGACGCGGGAAAAGCTGAAGCAGGTGGAGCTGCGCGGCTTTGTGCCAAATTCGGCGGCACGGGCGCTGATGGGGCAGTCCAAGGCGCTGATTCTGCCAACGCATTGGTACGAAGGCTTCCCGATGACAATTGTGGAAGCCTTCAGCGCCGCCACGCCGGTGATTTGCTCGGATTTAGGCAACGCGGGTTCCCTGATTTCGGACGGCGTGACGGGCTTCAAGTTTCCGGCGGACTCGGCGGAACAGCTGGCGCAGACGCTCAACCAGCTGCAACACGCGGAATCCGTCAGCGAAGGCGCGCTGAAAACGTATCAGGAGAATTTCACGGCGGAAGCAAATTATCGTCAGCTGATGGCGATTTACAGCAAGGCGATGCAGAAAAGCGGCGAAAGGAACGAACCATCATGCGGCTGATTGTGGCAGATGTACGGAGCACCAGCACAGACGGCATTGCCGCTGGGCATTATTTCACCGTCGCGCAGAATTATCTTGACCTGTTCGGCGCGGAGATGGATGTGCGCATTGCGGGCGGGCCGGTGTACGGCGACCGCTTCGGGAATAAGCTGATTCGTCTGCCGCATGATTACATCGTGGGCAGTTCGGCGGTGCGCAACAAACGCGCCGTGTTCCAGAACGTGCGTGCGCTGCTTCGGGAAGCGCAGGATGACGTGATTGTCCTCCAGTGCAGCGCCGTCGCAACAGCGTATCTGGGGCTTGCACTGTTCAAGAAGAAAGAAACGCGGGTCTACGCCATCCAGTACAGCACCGACGGCGTCAATTCGCTGCTAAAGCGGGGGCTGTATGCGCTGTGCAGGCGGAAAATCAGCGGCGTTATCTGCCCCAATGCAGCCATTGGCGCGGCGTACGGGCGGCCGATGTGCGTCGTATCCGATTACATCAGCACAGGAACGATGCAGCCGCCTGTGCCGTATGCGCAGAAGTGCTATGATTTCGGCATGGTCGGGCTGATTACGTCGGACAAGGGCGTCGTTGAGGCGGCAAAACAGCTGCGGAACACGCCGTATCGGGTGCTGATTGCGGGTCGGGTGCAGGAAGCGCCGCTGGAAACGGAACTGCGGGCAGTCTGCGCGGGCGCAAAGAACATCGAGCTGCGGCTGGAATACCTGTCCGAAGCGGCGTATGACGAAGCGATTCGCCAATGCCGCTACTGCATCCTAAACTATTCGGAGAATTACTCCCTGCACAGCAGCGGCGTTGTATTCGATATTCTCTTCCGGGGCGTACCGATTGTGGGCAGCCGCTGCGGGACGCTGCAAATGGTGGAAACAAACGAATTGGGCAAAACGGTATCCAGCATGGCGGATTTTGCGCCGGAAAGGCTGCTGGATGAAGCCGTGCATGACCGCTATGTGCGCAACATTGCGCACTACTGCCAATCGCAGGCGCAGGAGCGGGAAAAGCTGCGGGATTTTCTGACGCGGGGCGCAGCGGAATAACCATGCCGCACAGCGCAGAGTGAAAGGAGGGGCTGAAGCGTGAAGGTCATGTGGATGGGGAATATTATCCTCCCTGCCATTGCGGAAAAAGAATCGCTTCCCCCGGTGTATATCGTGGGCTGGCTGGTCGGGCTGTCGCGGCGGCTGACGCAGCTGCCGGATGTGGCGCTGACGTATGTGTTTGACGCGCCGAAAGCGCTGACGGGCGAAGTGGACGGCTACCGCTATTACGGGCTTGTCAACCCCACACGCCCTACGCAGCGCGGCGGCGAAGCCTACACCCGGCAGCTGGAGGAAATCCTGCGCAAAGAGCAGCCGGATGTCATTCACCTCTGGGGCACGGAAAATCAGCACACGCTGGCCATGGTTGATGCGGCGGAACACCTGGGGATGCGCGAGCGGATTGTAATTTCCATCCAGGGGCTTCTGTCCATATACGCGGAGCATTATCGCGCTTATCTGCCGGAACACGTCTGCCACGGGCACACGCTGAAGGATTTGGTGAAGGGCAATATCGTCCGGCAGGAAGCAATCTACCGCCGCGTCGGGCAGTATGAACAGGAAGCCCTGCGCAGGGTGCAGCACGTTATCGGGCGCACCGACTGGGATGCTGCCTGCATGGCGGAGCTTGCCCCGCAGGCGGCCTATCATTTCAACAACGAAACGCTGCGGGACGAGTTCTACACCGGCGAATGGTCGCTGGACAGCTGCGAGCCGCACAGCCTCTTCTGCAGTCAGGCACATGTGCCACTCAAGGGGCTGCATCTGCTATTGCAGGCGCTGGCGATTGTCCGCAAGCGCTATCCCGATGTCAAGCTCTATGTGGGGCGCAAGGACTATGGACGCATTCCGCCGCTTGCGCGCAATGCCTATGAACGGTACATCCACCGTCTGCTGCGCGAAAACGACCTCTACGACCATGTTGTTTTTACCGGAAGCCTGAATGCACAGCAAATGAAGGAGCGGTATCTAAAAAGTCAGGTGTTTGTGCTGCCGTCGAGCATTGAAAACTCCCCCAATTCGCTGGGCGAGGCGATGCTGCTTGGCGTGCCGTGCATTGCGTCGGATGTCGGCGGCGTGCGCTGCCTGATGACGCACGGCGTGGAAGGGCTGATTTATCCGGCAGACGACCCGCATTTGCTGGCATATGATATCTGCGAGATGTTCGCGCAGCCGGAAAAAGCAGCGCAGATGGCGCGCGCCGGGCGAGAACACGCTGGAAAAACGCATGATGCGCAGAAGAATCTGGAGATACTGCATCAGATTTATACGGAGATTGCACGATGAAATTCCGAATCACAAAGAACCATGTGGATGCGTTCTGCGTGCTGATTGGCGTGCTGGGCATGGGTTCGCTGTATTTTCAGGTGCTGCGGATGCCGCTGATGGCAGCCATGCTGATTGCGTCGATTCTGCTGCTGACGCGGGCGCATCATCCGAAAATCAGCGCCCAGAATGTACGCCTGACGCTGCTGCTGACGGCGGCGCTGCTGCTGACGAGTTTCGTCAACCCGCAGAACGGCATCCACATCAACGATATTGTCATTTGGCTTTGCAACATCGGCTATGTGCTGGTTCTGCAAAGCTGCATCGGGTATCGGACATATATGCGGCTGTATACCAAAGTCATGCTGGCAGAGGCGGTCATCAGCCTGATTTCCTTCGTCATCGGCGATTTGCTGTCGCTGCCGCTGCCGTTGCTGCACTACGAAGTTTCCAGCGTCAACGGATTTTATCTGACGCCTTATTTTACCTTAGGCTGGCTGAACATCCCGGTTTTCCACCGCAACGCGGGCATGTTCAACGAGCCGGGCAGCCACCAGATTTTCCTGAACTTCGCGCTGCTGTTCCTGATGAGCGACGAAACGCGCATGGGCATGAGCAAGAAGAAATACTGCTGGGCAATTGCGCTGCTGATCGTCACCATCCTCAGCACGCTGTCCACAACAGGCTTCATTTGTCTGGGCGTTGTGCTGCTGACGGTGGCATTTCGCAAAAAGGGCGGGAAAATGGCGCGCAGCATCAAGATGGCAGCGTTCGTTGGACTGGTACTGCTGTTTGTCATCGAGTCTGTCACGGGCGTGGTGGAACGCAAGATTGTCGGACGAAATTCCGGCGGTTCATTCTACACGCGGTGGAACGACACCTTCAGCGGCTTTGAAATCGGGCTGGAATCCCCCATTGCGGGGCAGGGCATTTTCTCGGAGCGAAAGGCGGAAATCCTGCTGGAACACAGGGTGCAGAACATTTCCAATGGCTTTGCCGCCTTCGTCATGGATACAGGGTTGATTCTCCCGGCAGTTTGGCTGTGGCTGACGTACCTCGGTATCCGCACCAAATTTGCCAAGGAGCGGCTGCTGTATGTGCTGGGCGTTTTCCTGCTGTATTTCCTGTGCATCAACACAGAGGGCGTTTTCCTGAACATACTGTTTCTGGGGCTGCTGGGCAAGTGGCAGCCGGACGCGGAGGACACGCCTGATCAGCAGGCAAATGCGCGCAGGCAGAGGAAACGCAGGAGGCGCTGCACTGTGCCGCCGGAAAAACTGCGCCTGACGTTTAACACGCGGCCGGAGGACGCAGCGCAGGAGCAGACAGGCGAAACAGGCGGAGAGGAATCATGAACACAGCATCAAGGAGCGAAAACACGGCACGCAACATCGGTGTAGGCGCGGTGCGGCAGGTGGTTACGCTGCTGCTGGCTTTTGCCGTGCGAACGGTGTTTGTGCGCCGGCTGGGCGCGGATTACACGGGTGTCAACGGGCTGTACAGCAACATTCTGGCCATGCTGTCACTGGCGGAACTGGGCGTGGGCAACGTGCTGGTGTACAGCTTGTACGCACCGCTGCACCGGGGCGACACGGGCGAAATCCAGCACCTGCTGGGCTATTATCGTCGCATTTACCGTCTGATTGCGCTGGCGGTAGCGCTGCTGGGCGCGGCGGTAATCCCCTTCCTGCCGCTCATCATCAGCAGTGAGCTGCCGATGGCGCAGCTGATCGTCTACTATGTGCTGTACCTGACGAACTCCGTGGCATCCTATCTGGTCATCTACAAAACGACGCTGATTCAGGCCGACCAGAAGGCATATTTGCAGAACATGGTTTCCGCCGCGGCGCTGGTGGTGCAGTATGCGGCGCAGATGGCGTGCCTGCTGATTTGGGGCAGCTATCTGGGCTATTTGCTGATTCAGATTGCCTGCACCCTCCTGCAGAACGCAGTGCTGAGCCATTTGGCGGACAAGATGTACCCCTTCCTGCGGAAAAAGCAGAAATGTGCGCCGATGCACCGCAAACAGGAGCTGAACGACAACATCCGCTCCATGTTCCTCTACAAGCTGGCGACAATACTTATCAACAACACGGACAACATCCTGATTTCCATCATGCTGGGCACAGTGTTCGTCGGTTACTACTCCAACTACGCGTCGCTGACGACGTATGTGACGACGTTCGTTTCCATCGTGATTACCGGCATTTCCGCCAGCTTGGGAAATCTGAATGCCGAGAAGAATTCGGAAAAGTCATACGCCATGTTCCGCAACCTGATTGTCCTCTTCGGGGCGATTACAGGCTTCTGCGTCGCCGCGTACGGCGCGATTGTACAGGACTTCATCCCCATCTGGGTGGGCGAAGAATACCTGATGGATACAGGGACAGTGGTGGCGGTGCTGTTCACGTTCTACCTGAGCACCATCGTCGCGCCTGTGTGGATGTACCGCGAAACGCTGGGGCTTTTTCGGCAAATGAAGTATGTTATGTTTATGACGGCGCTGGTCAACATCCTGCTGTCCATCCTGCTGGGGCACTTCTTCGGCGTGGCGGGCATCATCGGCGCAACCGGGCTGGCGCGGCTCTGCACCATCTTCTGGTATGAGCCGAAAGTGCTGTTCCATCGCACCTTCGGGCGCAGCGCTGCCGCGTATTTCAAGGCGCAGGGCGGCCTGCTGCTGCTCAACGGCGCGGTGATGGCGCTGTCGCTGCTGCTGTGCGCGCGGATGGGGCATACGCTGATGTGGATTATCATCAAGGGCATCACCTGCGCGGCGGCGACGGCGCTCCTGTACACGCTGGCGCTGGGACGGACGGCAGAATATCGCTGGATGCTTGAAAAAGGGCGGAGTTTCTTGCGCAAATGGAGGAAGAAGGCATGATCGATCAGGAAATGCAGCACTGCCGCAAAATTGTGCGTTTTGACCCTACCATCTCAACAGCGAATCAGGGAGATTTCATCATCCGAAACGCCTGTGAGCATGTGCTGCACGACTGCTTTCCTGTGCAGCTGTCCGTCGCCGTGCCGGTTCGGGACAGGCTGTCGAAAGTGTCGATGAAGCACATCGGCAGTGCGGATTTCGCATTTGTCTGCGGGACAAACCTGCTTTCCTCAGACATGCGCCGCCAAAGGATGTGGAATATCCGCCTGCGGGACGCGGTGATGATGCGCTGCGGCGATTTGCACAAGCGGGAGCTGCTGAATTTCCGCCTGATTCGTGAGAAATTTCAGCGCACGCATGTCATTTTGCTGGGCGCGGGGTGGTATCAATACCAGGACGAGCCAACAGGATACACGAAGCGGATTCTAAAAGCGCTGCTGGATGGGCAGTACCTGCACGCGGTGCGCGACGAATACACGCGCCAGCGCCTGCTGAAACTAGGCATCACGAACGTGCTGAATACGGCGTGCCCGACAATGTGGGGGCTGACAGCCGACAAATGCGCGCAGATTCCGACGCACAAGGCGGAGCGCGTCGTGACAACGCTGACGGACTACCGTAGCAGCCCGGAGCAGGATGCGCGGATGCTGACCATGCTGCAAAAGCACTATCGCGAGGTGTATGTGTGGCTGCAAGCAGTTGAGGACTACGCCTGCCTGCGCCAAATGGATGCGCGCGTGACGCAGAATTTGCACCTGATTCAGCCGAATCTGCGAGATTACACAGCGCTTTTGGCATCAGGCGGGATTGACTACGTTGGCACGCGGCTGCACGGCGGCATCCACGCAATGAACATGGGCTGCCGAAGCCTGATTCTGGCGGTAGACAACCGCGCAAGTGAAATCGCGAAGGACACGAATCTGCCCGTCCTGCCCCGCGGCGGGAATTTGGATGTGCTGGAGGAGCGCATCTGTTCCGCATGGGAGACGCAAATTGATTTGCCGACCACGGCAATTCGGCAATGGAAAAATCAGTTCCGCGAGACAGATGCAGAGAAAGTGCCTTGATTTTCGTATAAAATGCGGCTTTCTGCGCGGTAAGTATTGACAGCCGACTTGTAATTTGTTACAATATAGCTGGAATTGGGAAAGAGATTGCTATATCCACCGGGAGGACTGCAGCTCGCCGCGAAAAGAAAGATGGAAAAACAGCAATCGCTTGCCATTGGCACAACCATACGTCGTGCCGGAAGATTGCACAGAACAAGGAGTGAGGACGATGAAGGACAAAAAGTGGATGCGAAAGGCATTGTCTTTCCTGCTGGCTGTATTCATGGTAACGGGCAGTATGGGAACAGTGCTGACGGCGGCTGCAGAAGAGCCGGAAACTCCGCCGGCGGAAACGGTTGAGGTCGTGCCGACGGAAGCACCGGAAGCGACGGATATTCCTGAAGCAACGGAAATCCCCGAAGCGACGGATATTCCCGAAGCAACGGAATCGCCCGAAGCGACGGATGTTCCCGAAGCAACGGAATCGCCCGAAGCGACGGATGTTCCCGAAGCAACGGATATTCCCGAAGCAACGGAAGCGCCCGAAATCGTGGACGAAGCAGCCGTAGATTACAGCCGCTCCGTGCTGGATAACGAGTTCTTTAACTCCGGCTTTGCCGCGACGTTCAGCAGCGCACAGCTGTACCTGAATCCGACGGGCGATGAGCTGGTTGGTCAGGTAACTGGCGTAGTGTATGTGACGCATCGTCCGCAGAAGGGTCAGCTGAATGAACGGATTTCCGTCTGCGTGTATGACCAGACGGCTGGCGTTGCATATGGCTATCTGGCGGCGGATGCAGTGCATCCTGTGCCGGAAGAGGGCATTGAGAATCAGCGTCACACCGGTGTTTTCGCGAGCGGCGTGGAAATGCCCTGTGCCCTGCTGGTGCTTGCGGCTGCGACGGAAGAACCCGTGCCGACCCCTGCACCCACGCCCGTGCCGACGGAAGAGCCCGTAGTTGAGCCGACGGAAGAGCCCGTTGTCGTGCCGACCGAAGAACCTGTTGTCGTGCCGACCGAGGAACCCGCTGTTGAGCCGACCGAAGAGCCCGCTGTCGTGCCGACCGAAGAACCTGTTGCCGTGCCGACTGAAGAGCCCGCTGTCGTGCCGACCGAGGAACCCGTTGTTGAGCCGACCGAAGAACCCGTTGTCATGCCGACCGAGGAACCCGTTGTTGAGCCGACGGAAGAGCCCGCTGTTGAGCCGACCGAGGAACCCGTTGTCGTGCCGACCGAGGAACCCGCGTCGACCCCCGCGCCTACGGACGTGCCGGATGACCTCGAAAACATCGACCGCGCGGATGTGATTATTCCGGGCAAACCGACGTTCGAAATGGACAAGGCGACGGCGGAGCTGGGCGAGAATATCACCTTCACCATCCACACAAAGAACGCCACCAAAATTTTGATGTACATTGACGGCAGCGTCAACCGCTACATCTACGACGTACCCACTGACACGTCGACGCTTACCATGTCCTTCTCCTCGATGGGAAGCAAGGGGGGCAAGCGCACCATCGCGTTCCAAGCCTACAACGGCAATACGCCCGGCGAAAAGTCCGCTGAACAAACGATTACGCTGACGAAGCCGTCTGTCAAGCCGCAGGTAACGGTAAAGAATATCGACAAGACGACCGTGGGTCTGGGCGAGAACATCACCTTCACCCTGAGCGTCAAGAACGCCACGAAGGTGCTGATGTACATCGACGGCAGTGTCAACCGTCGCTTCGAGGACATCACCCCCGACATGACGGAATACACCTTCACCATGGCGTTCTCGTCGCTGGGAAGCAATGGGGGCAAGCGCGCCATTGCGTTCCAAGCCTATAACGGCACGACGGCGGGTGAAAAGACCTCCGAACGTGTTGTGACTGTCGCAAACGAAAGCCCGAACAAGCCGACCGTGACCAGCTGGAGTTTGGACAAATCCACGGTTGATTTGAACGAAACCATCACCTTCACCATCAACACCAAGAACGCGACGAAGATGCGTGTCTACATTGATGGCAAGCTGAACCGCTACATCTACGACGTGAAGGACGGCGCGACGACATTCCAGATGTCCTTCTCGACGCTCGGTTCAAACGGCGGCGTGCGCACGGTGGCGTTCCAGCCCTACAATGGCAACACGCCCGGCGCCATGTCCGACACCAAGACGATTACCATCAGCGTGGCGAACAAGCCGCGGGTTGAGCTGCTGAAAATCAGCAATCCGAACGCGACGCTGGGCGAAAATATCACCTTCACCCTGCGCATCAAGAACGCCACGAAGGTGCTGATGTACATCGACGGCAGTGTCAACCGCCGCTTCGAGAACATCACCCCTGATATGACGGAATACACCTTCACCATGGCGTTCTCTTCGCTGGGGAACAACGGGGGCAAGCGTACCATTGCGTTCCAAGCCTACAACGGCACAGTCGGCGGCGACAAGACCTCCGCAACCACCATTTCCCTGGCGAGCGGTTCGTCTGCTGCCCCCGTGATTGCGAATGTCAAGATTGACAAGACGACCGCGGTGCTGGGCGAGCAGATTAAATTCACTGTTTATCTGGACAACGCGACGAAGCTGCTGATGTATGTCGATGGGCAGGTGAACCGCCGCTTTGAGGACGTAACGACCAGCATGTCGAAGTACGAGTTCACGATGTCGTTCTCGTCGCTGGGGAATAATGGCGGCGTCCGTACGATTCAGTTCCAGCCTTACAACGGCACGACGGCGGGCGAAAAGTTTAAGGCGTACACGATTACACTGACGACGACCGTGGTCAACAAGCCGGAAGTCGTCAACTTCACCATGAATCCCAGCCGCGTGAAGCTGAATGTGCCGGTGACGTTCACGGTCAACACCAAGAACGCGACGAAGGTCGTCCTGTATGTGGACGGCAAGGCAAATACCAGCTACCCGACGACTGGCGATGTGACGGTTATCGAGCGCGCCTTCGCTTCGCTGGGCAGCGGCAACGGTGTCCGCACGATTCAGTTCAAGCCCTACTACGGAACGACCGCTGGCGAACTTTCCCCGGCGCAGTCCCTGACGCTGTATGTGACCGACGATCCGCTGACTGTGACCGTTCCTGCCGCGAAGCAGGGCGAGGACCTGACGGTGACGTGGACGGCTGCTGGCGGCGCAACGAAGTATCAGTTGCTGCTGACCACGCCCGACGGCACGGCTGCGCTGCTGGGCGAAACGGCGGCGCTGAACTACACGGTGCCGGGTCTGAAGCTGCTGCAGCCGGGCGACTACACCATCACGATTAAGGCGCTGTCCGGCAATACGGAGCTGGAATCTGTCAACAAGGCATTCACCGTGACAGGCGACTTCGTGTTCGCGGTTCGTGACGACTCGACGGGCATTGTGGTCGTCAAGTACAACGGCACGGCATCGACGCTGACCGTTCCGAACACGGTGGCGGGTCTGCCGGTGGTGGAAATCGGCGCGCAGGCGTTTGAGGGCAACACGAAGCTCAAGAGCGTAACCCTGCCCGCGACGATTGAAATCATTGGCCGCCGCGCGTTCGCGGAATGCAAGAACCTGCTGGAAGTCAAGTAAGGGTTCATTGGGATTACGAAAGCCGGGGATTGCTGGAAAGGCAGTCCCCGGCTGTTTTGCTGCGAAAAAAACATACTTGCGATTGACGTTTCCCTGCCTATCTGCTATCATAAGATAAGCGCCCGCTATATGCCGCACACAAAAGGAGGTATGCCCTATGGAGCAGCTTGAAGTTCTGACCGAAGTGCAGGATTTGCGGAAGGTTTGGCCGCATGAAGCACTGGATTTTACGCCGTGGCTGGCGAAGGATGAGAACATCGCGATTCTGGGCAATGAAATCGGCATGGAAATTGCAGTCGACGGAACAGAATCTGCTGTGGGCGATTTCAGCGTGGATATTATCGCGACCGATATTGCAACAGGGCAGAAGGTTATCATCGAAAACCAGCTGGAAGATACCAACCACGACCATCTGGGCAAACTTATCACCTACGCTGCTGGGAAAGAAGCTCGGACGATTATCTGGGTGGTAAAGCACGCACGCGAGGAACACCGCGCGGCGATTGAGTGGCTGAATAACCACACGGATGACGACATTGGCTTTTTCCTGTGCGAAATCCACCTGTATAAAGTCGGCAGTTCAAATCCTGCGGTGAAGTTCAGCGTGATTGAGAAGCCGAATGACTGGATTAAGAGCGTCAAGAAAAATCAGCAGCAGACAGAAAGCCAGCAGTTCCGCTTGGATTACTGGACAGCCTTCAATGAATATGCGTATGCAAACGCGCAGTTCGCAAGGCAATTTGGCAAGCGAAAAGCATCAAACAAAATGTGGATGAACCTGAGCATTGGCTCATCTGTTTATGATATTTGCTTACGCGCGGTTAAAACAGAAAATCTGCTTGTTGTTGAACTGTATATTCGCGGCGACAAGGATCTTTATCATCAGTTATTTGAAAAACAGAATGCCATTGAGCAGGAATTGGGCGTTACGCTTGACTGGCGGGAACTTCCAGAAAAGAAAGCAAGCCGCATTATGCTGACACGGCAGGTCAATTTCGACGACCGCAGCGCGTGGAATGCACAGTTTGACTGGATGATGGAAATGGCGCTGAAATTCAAGAAGGTTTTCAAGAAATACCTATAACTTAACTACCCCACGAAAAAATCCCCCGGAAGCCCATACTTCCGGGGGACAAACTATCTTATTCCGCCTTTGCGCTCTCTCTTGTATAATTCAGCAGTCCGCCATAGAGGATGCAGCCCTGCTGGCGCGCGGTCAGCGGCATCAGCACAATGTAATCCTCGTCCTTTGTGTCGTTGTGCAGCACGAACGTGTCGCTGCCGCTTTCCACCGTCTCGCGGACGTGCGGCAGACTCAGCGTGTCGCCCTGCGCGATGCGGTCGTAATCCGCCTCATTCTGGAACGTCAGCGGAAGAATGCCATTGTTGATAAGGTTCGCCTGATGAATACGGGCGAACGACTTCGCGACGACAGCGCGGATACCCAGATACAGCGGGACAAGCGCGGCGTGTTCGCGGCTCGACCCTTGCCCGTAGTTCATGCCCGCAACGAGGATGCCGCCGCCTTCCTTCTTCGCGCGCGCCGGGAACGTCGCGTCCACGGGGGTCAGGCAGAAGTCCGACAAGTACGGCACGTTCGAGCGGAATGGCAGGAGCTTCGCGTCCGATGGCGCAATGTGGTCGGTGGTGATGTTGTCCTCCATCTTCAGCAGCACCTTGCCGGAAATGGCATCCGCCAGCGGCTTGCCCAGCGGGAAGGGCTGAATGTTCGGGCCGCGGACGACCTCCACCGTGTCCTCTTCGCCCGGCGCGACCGGGGGAATGACCAGATTGTCGTTGACGGTGTACGTCTCCGGCATCGGGATGTCGAGGTCAATGTCAAGGCAGCGCGGATCCGTCAGCACGCCAGTCAGCGCCGTGACAGCCGCCGTCTCGCAGGAGACCAGGTAAATACCGGCGGACTTTGTGCCGCTGCGGCCGTAGAAATTGCGGTTGTTCGTGCGAACGGAGACAGCGTTCGTGCGCGGCGACTGCCCCATGCCGATGCACGGCCCGCAAGCGGATTCCAGAATGCGCGCGCCCGCCGCAATCATGTCCGCCAAAGCGCCGTTGCGCGCCAGCATCGTCAGCACCTGCTTCGATCCGGGGCCGATGACAAGGCTCACGTCCGGGTGCACAGTCTTGCCCTTCAAAATCCGGGCGACGCGCATCATGTCGGTATAGGAAGAGTTCGTGCAGGAACCGATAAACACCTGATCGACCTTAATCGGGCCGCACTGCTTGACGGTTTCCACGATGTCAGGCATATGGGGCTTCGCGACGAGCGGCTCAAGCGCGGTCAAATCAATGTCGAGGATTTCGTCATACGCCGCATCCGGGTCTGCGGACAGCGGCACGAAGTCCTGCTCACGCTGCTGCGCTTTGAGGAACGCATGGGTGACTTCATCCGACGGGAAGATGGAGGTCGTCGCGCCGAGTTCCGCGCCCATGTTCGTAATCGTCGCGCGCTCCGGGACACTCAACGTTTTCACGCCGTCGCCGATGTACTCCATCACCTTGCCGACGCCGCCCTTGACGGTCAGCCGGCGCAGGACTTCCAGAATAATGTCCTTCGCCGCAACGCCGTAGGACAGCTTGCCATGCAGGCGCACGCCGACGACACGCGGGCACGCCAGATAATACGCGCCGCCGCCCATCGCGACCGCAACGTCCAGTCCGCCCGCGCCGATGGCAAGCATCCCAATGCCGCCGCCCGTGGGTGTATGGCTGTCCGAGCCGAGCAGCGTGTAGCCCGGCACGCCGAAGCGCTCCAGCTGTACCTGATGGCAGATACCGTTGCCGGGCTTAGAGCAGTAAATGCCATGCTTTTTCGTCACCGTTTGGATGTAATAGTGGTCATCCGCATTTTCAAAGCCAGTTTGCAGCGTGTTATGGTCAATGTACGCCACGGACTTCTTTGTCTTGACGCGCTTGACGCCCATCGCCTCGAATTGCAGGTACGCCATCGTACCGGTGGAATCCTGCGTCAGCGTCTGGTCAATGCGGATGGAGATTTCCGAGCCGGGAATCAGTTCACCGCTGAGCAGGTGCGCGGACAGGATTTTCTGGGTCAGATTCATCGCCATGAGGAAAGGACTCCTTTCATAATATGCACAATGCCCAAACGGGCAGAAACAGCCGAATGAACAGCTTCATGATACAGGATTCGGCGCGGTGCGTCAATGCTTTCGGGCGGAAAGAACACAAAAAGCGCAGGCTATGAAAAACTCGCCGGATGTTTTAGACATACAGCCTCTTGACAACAAAGCTCCTATATGGTATTATTTGAAGCAAACTACTATATAGGAGCATTTGCATGAAAATGAACGGCGGATTTCTTGTTACCAAAATAAAACAGCTTGGAGACCGAATCTTTGAGAAGATTCTCAGCGAAAAAAATATTGATGCGTTCAATGGAGCCCAGGGGCGCATTCTTTATGTGCTGTGGCAGGAGGATGGTATCTCAATCAGATCACTCTCGACTAAATGCGGATTAGCGATAACATCTCTTACTACGATGCTGGAAAGAATGGAAAATCAAGGGCTGATAAGCCGTGTTCAGTCTGAAACGGACAAAAGGAAAACACTCCTGTTTCTGACTGAGAAAGCACATGCCTTAAAGGGCGAGTACGATTCTGTATCTGATGAGATGGGCAGTATTTACTACAAAGGTTTTTCAGAGGAAGAAATTACCCGGTTTGAGGAATGCCTCGACCGCATCAGAAAGAATCTTGAGGAGTGGCAGAAGTCATGAGTATTTGTATCAAAGATCAGATTCAGAACATGAATATCGTCATTGGCTGCACAGTGGGGTGTACATATTGCTATGCCCGCAACAACGTGAAACGCTGGCATATGATTGATGACTTCGCTGACCCTGAATTCTTTCCGGGTAAGCTCAAGATGATGGAAAAGAAACGTCCGCAGAACTTTCTTCTTACCGGCATGAGCGATCTCTCCGGATGGAAGCCGGAATGGAGAGACGAGGTATTTGCAAAGATCCGTGAAAATCCACAGCATCAGTTCCTGTTCCTTACCAAGCGACCTGATTTGCTGGATTTTGATACCGATCTGGAAAACGCATGGTTTGGCGTTACGGTGACGAGGAAAGCAGAACTGTGGCGTATCGACGCCCTTCGGAAAAACGTCAGAGCAAAACATTACCATGTTACCTTTGAGCCGTTATTCGA